>Ga0160422_10001012_pt1 | contig 17386 bp, 16 predicted proteins | sample Fk160mmetaG_FD_108192 | JGI IMG/M metagenome (GOLD analysis project Ga0160422, IMG submission 108192) | Marine microbial communities from the Central Pacific Ocean - Fk160115 60m metaG | ecosystem: Environmental > Aquatic > Marine > Oceanic > Photic zone | place: The Central Pacific Ocean... | reverse complement strand
TTCGGAAGCGTGGTACCGGCCCCAACTTGATCTGGCCAAATGGATTGAGGTGAACGTCGATGAAGGTACCCCGATGGTGGTTGACAACATTCCTGCCTGTTGGATTCGCCGCAGACCCAACGCCCACACCATGGTCAGTTGGTTCGACATTGAGCTTCAGAGTGGCAATGAGGAAGCGTTCGCGACTTGGCTTCGCGATGAAGGCATCGAGTGGGTCATGTGGTTTCGTGAGGAGTGGACTCAGGCACCGCGAGTCGCACCCTTCCTCGCTTCCGGTGGCCAATGGGAGTTTGGAGAAATCAAACTGATCGAGCGCGACCGAGAAGACGGATACGGCTGGATTTGGTTTGAGGTGGTCGGTTCTTGATGGCCTACGCGAGGCCTCGGTGATCCAAGTCGTCTTCGTCGAGTCCCAGAAAGTGTCCGATCTCGTGAAACAATGTAATCCGCAATTGTTCAATCAGCTCTTCGTGGTCGGTGGACATGCGTGACAGGTTTCGCCGGAACAGAACGATGGTCGCTGGGACATCACCCCACGGGTTGTCGAGGCTGCGCTCCATGATTGACGCACCCGTAAAGCACCCCAAGACATGAAGGGGAGAAGCCGGAGGATCGTACTGCAGCAGCATGTCCAGCGAGGGCAATTCATCGAGAATAATCGGGACATTTGCAAGCAACTCGCGCAGGCTGGGTTCGAGTTGGTTTAGTGCCTGTTCGACCAAGCGCTCCGCTTGCTTGTTGGTCAGCTGAGGAGGCATGGGGTACCCCACGGGATCGATCCATTGGGCATGGGCTAAACTGCGTTGGGCTCCCTCGAAGTCACCACGCCATTCTTGAAGCAGAGAACGAACCCACCATGCTTCCGGATACCGAGGGTTGGCCCGGACGCTCCGACCGACGGCCCGCTGTGCCTCGTCGAAGTCCAAGAGTTCAAAACTGGTGAGTGCAAGCGAGGCCCAAGACGATGCGTGGTCAGGACGCTCAAGCGCTGCGGCCCTGTACGCTTCCGCTGCACTCGGAAGGTCGCTGAGCAGACGACAGGCATCGCCCTTGACGAATTGGGCGGCGGGATGCGTTGGTTGACGGGCTACGATGCGTTCGCAAATTTCCAACGCGGCCTCGGGAATGTCCTCGAGAACCTTCTCGGCAAGATCGAGAGCAGCGAGTTCGTGTTCATCTCCGACGCCCGCGTGGGTCAGGTCGATGGCAACACCCAAAATTTCCATCGCCTCGTTCTTATTTTTCGCTTTGATCAACATGCGGGCTTGCACCAACAACTGCTCAATGGATTCAGGCTTTGTCATGGGTTGATTCCGTCGTTCAGCGCCGTCAGCGGTCGGATTTCCACGCTCAGTAGGCGTTCGAACCGGGCGTAGTCACCCGGTATGAGCGGCAGCTTTAAAGCCCGAAGCTGGCGTTTTAGGCAGTTCTGAACCGCAGGTGATCGAAAGTTCGCCGCACCAAATTTGACGCCATGAATGAATCCCCGGTCGGTCACTGTGCAGGTGATTTCGATCTCGGCGGTGAACGGTGTGTTCGTACGGAGGTTTCGCGTGAAGCAGTTGTCGAAGGACTCCTGCCGGGCCTCGATGGCTGCATCGATGGCGTCGGCATCGATCGATGCTTCGACCATGCCCGGAGTCGGTTCGAAGTCGACGGCATCGCGGAGCACCAAGTCGACTTCGATGGTCTCGTCGTCCCCGCTGCTCAGTTCCACCTCGCGGATGAAGGGCTCAAAGCCATCCAACTCGACACGCAGCTGGAACGGTTCATCCACCGGGACGCTATTGACCAACGACAGAGGCCCTTGATTGCCGACCAATTCGTCGTTTATGTACACCTCGCCAGCCGGTGGGCGGACACGTACGCCCAAAATGGTGTCGTTGGTTTCTCCCACCTCGGACCCAAGCACACCCAGAAAGCTTCCCGCCACGACAACAAGGCAGACAATCACGGCGAGGATTGCAGACACAAAAAGGGTGAGGGGAGAGACAACGTATTTGATCGCATCGATTACGATCGTTTCGACCTCTCCATGCTCAGCGTCGATGGTCAGCACAGCCTTGGCAGCATTTCCAGGCATGCCATCCGGTTCGACGAGGGCCTCGACCACTTGAGTCCGGCGGTTCGGATCGAGAACAGACGGCGATATTTGCACCCAGCCGGCATCGCTCGAAACGGTTGCCGGCATGGGGCCATCGCCGGCGTTTGCCACCGTGAACCGGACGGGAAAGGGGTGCGCCCCTGTTCGGATGCGGATGACCTTTGGACCATCGATACGCAACTCGGCCATGTCGTTGAACACTTGGCCGGCGCTGAGAACCGCGGGAGGGTCGCCCGTGTCGAGGCCATCCGAGGGCTTTGACGGTGCGACGTTCATTAATCCCATGTCAAGGGCGCTGAGGTCCCCCGAAAGGTTGAGTCCGTCGGAATCGGGGAGCTTCGGCTCGGAGGGCGATTCCCCGCTCAGATTCATGTCGAGATCATCAAGATTGAAGGAGCCAAAGAGAGGAATGTCGGGTCCGTCGGGGATGGCGTATGGCGAATCGTTGGCGGCCTCTGCATCAGATTCGGGGTCGGGGTCGGGGGTGTCGTCGACCTCGGGGGCGGGCGCGGCGAGTGTAAGGTTCGGGTCCAGTTGACCACTGAACATGGTTTCTTCAATGAGTTGTGGTGCCGGTCGCGGAAGGTCATCGACGGTCACATCATCGAGCACTTCAAGCGAATAGTCCGTGTCGTCATCCCCGGGCGGGGGAATCTGAGGCGGAGGGGGCGCATCACGCTCCGGTCGCGCGGTTGGCATGCTGATGACCGGGTTGTCATCGTTCAACACGGCCGCAAGGTGCTGCTCGACGCTCGGAACAGGCAGCGCAAGGCTCTGCGTGATGGGTGGGGGCGGAAGGAATCCGATGTTGTCTTGCCCAGGAGGGTCTGGTGCGGTCGATTCCTGCGCTGTTCGAGACTCGTCAAACTCTGCGCGACGATTCGGATCCTGTAGAACCCGCCAAGCCTCATCGAGCAGGCTGTACATTCGGCTGCTCTTTTCCGTGTCGCGGAGTTGTCGTGCCCAGCGGTAGCGCCGTCGATATGCCTCCTCTAGCTCTTCTTGGGGTGCAGAGGGGTCAACGTCGAGGACCCCGTAAAGGTCATCGGGTGCAGGCAATTCAAACGAATCTTCAACCGACGTCTCGGTGGGCGCACCCAAGGTGCCTGCGTCACGCTCTGCGAGGATTTCCCCGATCCTTCGGATCACGACGGACTCTGGCAATCCCAACGCTTCCCCTTGTTGTTGAATGGCTTCTTCTCCCCGTACGGTGAGATTGCCGTCGGCCAGCGTGCCCTTGATGAAGATGGAAAGCGTATCGAGATTTTTACGCTCATCTCGACGCTGGAGGTCGATGATGTAGTCGCTTCGATTGCTGGTCAGCGCCTCTTTCACTCGTTCGATATTTTTGATCAGCCAGAGCGCCTCTTGGCGAAACTTTGGATTGGCTTGTTGACCCTGCGCCCAACTTCTTCGGACTTGCAGCGCATGCAAGACGGTATTCCGGTCGGCGTCGTTCTCTATCCCAAGGTACGAAAACAAGTCGGGGTGGTCGACCGAGGCTGTGAAACCGTGGATGTCGTCGAGCGCCTGCGGATCCATGGTCAGCGCACCTGTGTCTCGGAAACTTGGTCCTCGGCAGCCTCTAAGTCGAGCAGTTCGCCGAGCAGGTGAAGCCGCGCGCTGCGAGTGGTCTGAGTCTCTACATCGACGACATCAACCTCAAGAATCTGGTTGACGTTGTAGCGATAGGTCACATCGATTGGCGTTCCACGGGGGCGCGGCGGCAGGTCCTCAAGAACGATCTGTCCGACCACAAACACTTCATCGCGACTCTCTCCTTGACCCTCGGTGACCTCCACCTGAACTGCAGTCATGCCGTCGTATGCGTAGGCAAATCGGCCTTGGCATTCGCATGGTACGGGGGTCGACTTCTCAATGAGCGTCACGATCATTTCGTTTAGCTCTGAGTCGAGCGCCACTACGCCGAGCGGGTGGGTGCAGGAATCCTGTATTTCGACCTCGGGAATGCCCTGAGGTTCAGGGTTGGGCGGGTTCGCCGCAGGTTCGGCTTTTGCTTTGGCTCCCTTTGCGCGGTCCTTCAGGGCTTGCCGGACGGACCTCAGTGCGGGGTGCTTGGGCTGATGGCGCAGGACGCCAGCGAGGTTGGCCCCGACGGCGACGCCCTCATCCGGGCTAACCCCGGGAAAGGATGCATTGCTCGCCAAGCGCTCCACCATTTCCCGAATCATGGGCATCTTCGTTGACCCACCAACGAGGAGCACCTCGTCGATGTCATCCCAACTCATCTCTTGACTGTCCAGCAGGAGGTTCGCAGTGTCCTCGCACTGCCTCACGAGGTCCGAGGACATCGCCTCAAACTCCTCTCGTGTGACGGTTATGGCTTCACGATTGCCTTTAAAGTTGACCGGAATCACGGCCTTTGGCTTGGATGAAAGCGCAATCTTTGCGGCGAGGCAGCGCTCGTACAACTCTTGGTACGGCTGTGGCTCGTCTCTTGGGTCGCTGCCGTGCTTTGATGCGAAGGCCTCCGCCACATGATTCACAAGGCGGTCATCCCAGTCCTTGCCCCCCAACTCTGCGTTCCCATCGCTCGCAATGGTCTTGAAGGTGATCCCGCCGATGTCCATGATGGTGACGTCAAACGTTCCGCCGCCGAGGTCAAACACCAACACGCGGCGCTCATCACCGAACTTTTCAAGGCCGTGTGCAATCGCCGCAGCAGTGGGCTCATTGATCATGCTCAGCACCTCGAAGCCAGCCAATCGGCCGGCTTCTGCCGTTGCAGAGCGTTGAGCGGAGTTGAAGTATGCCGGGACGGTAATCACAGCTTTTTCGATGCCATGGCCGAGCGCCTCCTCAGCATCCGCCTTCAACTTCTTGAGAATGAGGCCCGAAATCGCCTGAGGGGTGTACTCCTCACCGTAAAACTCCATGCGGATGTCTTCGCCCATCAAGCGCTTTACGAACTGAATGGAGTTTGCAGGGTCGGCGACAACGCTCTTCACCGCTTCCTCGCCAACGACGCAACTTCCCTTGTCGTAGAAGTGAACCACGGAGGGTGTGGTGGGGTGGCCGTCGGCATTCGGTAACACAGTGCTTTTGCCGAACTGGTCCACCACGGCCATTGCCGAAAAGGTGGTGCCGAGGTCTATGCCGAGTATGACATCCTTCATCGTTAGAATGTCTCCATTATTCGCCTTGGAAGCGTCGAACAACCACTTCCTCGGCCCGAAGAACACGGCCGCCTCGGGTGAATCCACGTTTTAAGATGCTGTCGATGGTGTAGTCGTCGTCTTGGGTGGTGGTGGGTACGGTCTTGATGACCTTCTGTCGCTTCCGGTCAAAGGTCTCAGTTGCCTCCATTGGGAGGACATCGCGTCGGTACAGGAGTTCGACCATCTCATCGATCAGGTACTGGAAGGAATCCGCTATGACCTCGGGGCTCATTTCCTTTTTGACGAGGCTCGACTGGAACCAATTCAGGCTGTCGTAGAACAGGAGCAGGTCCAACAGCAGCGCCTTCTCGTTCTGATAAAGGAAGTCCTCTTTGTATTGCTTGAGTTCTTCATACAGCGTGTCGAATGCCTTTTGTTGAACCGCCTCCGACTCTTTTCGGTCTGCAATGGCATCCTTCAGGGCCGAGACCTCAGCGGCGATTGCATCAAAGTTGAGGGCGCCATCGTCCGCGGAGCCGGGCTTGTTTTCTGTAGGGGAGGAGGGGTCTTTGGCCATAGTTCTCTCAGGCTCCATCGCTCAGTTCAGTCGCCAGATTGATGAAGGTACCTTCCAATTCAATGGATTGGTCGCAGTGGTGATAATCGGCGGAGGATGAGCAGATGCTTCGCAGATAGTCCTGTTGAACCTGCCGGCCGACCCCGACGGTAATGATTCGACCGCCGGTTCGGCGAATGCGGTGGCACTCATCAAGGGTGCCCGCGGGATCATCGGGGTGTCCGTCGGTCAAAACCACGAACACCTTCTGTGCACCACTCGACGCCTTCAGCGACGCCCGCGCTTGCGCGAGACCGAGGGCCATGGGTGTGGAACCGATCGGGCTGAGTTGGTCGACGGCATTGAGGACGACCCGCTGGTCAGCGGTCACGGGAGTCTTGACGCCACCGGGGAACGCGACCAGCGAAACTTTACGGGGTTGTTTGCTTGCAAGTGTGGTGGAGATGAACGTTTTGGCCGCGCGTCGGGCTTCGTTCATGCTCTGTCCGTACATGGACCCGGAGCAGTCCATCACAAGCGCGATGTGAAGCGGTACGCTGCCTCGGCCGACGTCCTCCAGCGACAGCCCTGACTGGCTGAGGCGATGCCCGAGGGTCGATCCATTGTTGAGATCAACACACTCGACCTCGACGATGCCATTTTCGTTGTAGCGAAAGGTTACGGCCAGACGGGTGTCGCCCGCGGGCCGCGCCGGGAGACCGAAGAACTCAAAGTGACCGAGTGCGTTGCACTCAAGCGGCTGCTCGGATTCCCCTTGAACGAGCCACAGGTCCATTGTCGACTGGTTGTCGTGGCTGGTGACGTAGTCGTCCCGTGTGCGCTCACACGGAATTCGAGTGTTGCGCCGGATGATCTGTGAGTTTTTGAGGCCTCCGTCTTTGAACACGACCATGCCCAAGGAATGACTCGTGACATCGTGCGTTCGGATGTCCACAGGGGGAGCACTTCCCGACAGCTTTGCGCTCTCGAGCGCAGCGGTCAGGGCTGCGCCAAGGGCAATGCACTCATCGGGGTTGATATCGGTTGCTGCCGCTTTCGCGAACATGGATTGAATCAACTCTCGGACCATCGGCATCCGTGTCGAACCGCCGGCCAGCAGAACAACATCGACCGCTCCGCCGGTAATGCCGGCATCCGTCAACACATCCGCAGTCAGGGCTTGGCAGCGGGACAGCAGCGGCGATGTGAGTTCTTCGAACAGGTCCCGAGTAATTTCCTCCCGAAGCACTGCGCCATTGAAGTCAAAGAACAGGTTGACCTTCGGGCGGCGGGAGAGCGAAAGCTTGGCACTCACGCACTTTTGGCGGAGGTCGTGGTACGCAGCGACGTCTTCGAGAGGGTCGACGCCGTGCTTTTCTTGGAACCGTTGACTGATGTATTCAATCAGTTTTTCGTCCCAGTCTTTTCCACCCAGCTGGTGGTCGCCAGTGGTGGCAACAACGTTGATGTCTTTGCCTTCAATCGAAGCGTAGGTCACGTCGAAGGTGCCGCCGCCGAGGTCGAAGACCAACACGTTCATGTCTTTGCCGCTATTGGCGAGGCCATATGCGAACGCAGCAGCGGTCGGCTCGTTGATGAGCTTCAGGACCTTCAAGCCAGCAAGCTCTCCGGCTCTCAAGGTCGCGCGTCGTTGCTGATCGCCGAAGTAGGCCGGCACCGTGATCACCGCCTCTTCGATGGGGTGACCGAGGCGAGCTTCAGCGTCATGCTTCAGTTTGGACAAGATGAAGCTCGACAACCGCTCGGGGGTGTAGACCTCGTTGCGATAGGCGAAGCCGTAATCCGGGTCGCCCATGTAGCGTTTCACGAAATCAACGACTTGATCGGGGTAGGCGACAGCGGCCTGCTTGGCGTAGTTTCCAACCACGATGTCATCGCCGTCGAACAGAATCACGGACGGCGTGATCCGATCGCCTTCGGCGTTGGCGAGGATCTCGGGCACGCCGTGCTTATTGACCGCAGCGATGGCGGAATAGGTGGTTCCGAGGTCAATGCCGACAGCGCGTGTGGTCATGGGAAATCAGATCAACTCAATTCACGGGGGTACGTTAAGCCACGTACCAAGGACATCGGGAGGCTGCCACCTTATGTTCCGCGCGCGAGAGTAGGCTTTTCAAGGGGAGGCCATGAAACCGATTGTATTGGCGTCGACAAGCCGTTGGCGTCTGCAAATTCTCAACGATGCAGGCATCGTTGCCGACGCAACGGATCCGAATGTTGACGAGTCGACGGTGATGGGAGACGGGCCTGTCGAGACTGCGCGGCTCCGGGCCATTGCCAAGGCATCCGCCGTGTCGCGTGAGCGTCCAAACGCCCTCGTCATTGGAGCCGACCAAGTCATCTACTTGGATGGTGAAACCATTGGAAAGCCCCGCGACGCGCACGACTGGCGGCACCGTTTGGTTGCGATGAGGGGGCGCGATCACAAGCTGACCACTGCGGTGGCCATCATCGAGGACGGTGAGATTGAGGCCTTTGAGGTGACGACGGTGGTGCGCTTCCGCTCCGATCTGACCGACGGAGAAATTGACCGGTATATCCAACACGGGGAAGCCGCAGGATGCGCAGGTGGCTACATGGTTGAGCGACGGGGTGCTTGGCTGATCGAAGAGATCCGTGGCGACTGGTTAAACGTGGTCGGAATGCCGGTGTTGGCGTTGGTTGGCAGACTTAGGGCCCGCGGTTGGAGGATGCCTAAATGAGTGAAGCGATCGACGAACTAGCGGAGCTGGTAGCGGATCTCAAGGCTCACCTTGAGTGGGGTGTGATGCTTGGTGCGGATGCGTTGCCACGAGAGCGGGTCGAGCCACGGGCACCGCGCACGAGATTGCCGCCTCCGCGAGCCGGAGCGGGTCGGCGGCAAGGTTCGCAACGAGGGCGGTCGATGCCAAATCAGGCGCCCATTCGATCGAAACCAAGGCAGGATTCGGTTCGCTCGGTGGAGCCGCAAGCCAAGGCTGCATCCTCGACACCGAACGCCATGGCGGCGCCTTCTCCCGACGCATCAGGCCCCTCCGGTGCGTCGTTGTCGTCAAAATGGGAACAGGTCTTGCGTGCTCCATCGACGCACAGCAGCGTCGGCCCAGCCGAAGCCGCATTGGTGATTGTTCGTGGGGCCGGCTCAAGCACCGAAGCGGAGACCATGCTCACCAACATGATCGAACGCGTCCTCAGCATCAAGCGCGCGGGCGTGCGGGTGATTGACATCGCACGGGACGGCCGATCGGCCGAGGTTGTCGGTCGTGGGATTCTGAACGAACTTCGGCAGACCAAACCCAAGGCGGTATTGGTCCTCGGGATTCATGCGGCACGTGCACTGCTGGGAGACGGATCCACGGTTGCCGATGTGCGCGGCACTTGGCACGCTCTTCAGTGGGAGGGCGGCGAGGCTCCAATGCGTGTGACGCACCATCCTGAGGCAATTCGTGCTCTCGCCGCTCGCGGGAGCACCGACGCTCGGCGCGATGCGTTTGAGGACCTCAAGGCCGTGCGCGATCGCCTCCGCTAACTCAGCTTCAAATCGCCGAGCAGGTCCGCGAAGGTCCCGAGAGACTGGCTCTTCGCATTCTTCTTCTGCTTGTTTTGGTGACGCTTCCAGTCGTTGCGGCCATCACCGGCATTCTTCTTCATGCTTAAGCCAATGCGTTTGCGTTCCGCGTCGATCTCAACGATTTCGACTTCGACCGTCTGGCCCACTTTCACAACAGACCGGGGATGGTCAACGCGGTGGTCCGATAGTTGCGACACATGCACCAGTCCTTCCAATCCTTCGGCGAGTGAAACGAACGCACCAAAATCGGCGACGCGCGAAACGGTGCCGCTGTATTTTTCGCCCTCCACAAAGTCGGTGCCTACGGATGCCCAAGGGCCAGAAGCGGGGTCTTTGAGCGAAAGACTGACCCGTTCTTTGGCGCGGTCCATTGTCTTGACACGGACCACTATTTTTTCACCCTTGGCCGGCATTTCGACGTCATTCCCATGGCCGAGTTCGCTCTTGTGCAACAGCCCCTCGACGCCACCGATGTCAATGAACACGCCAAAGTCGGAGGCGTTCACGACCGTTCCTTCCTTGGTGTCGCCCTCCTTAAGCGTATCCCAAGCAGTGGCAGCATCTTCTGCGGCTTCCATTTCCTCAAATGCTTTGGCGCTGACCACCAAGTCGCGCTCTTTGCATTCGGTGATCAGCAGAAGCAGGGTCTGACCAACATACGAATCCGGGTCGGGGTCGGGGCGGCGCGCGATTTGGGAGGCCGGGCAAAAGGCTTGAACTCCAGCGACATCAACCGTGAATCCACCCGGGTTCCGTCCGGTGACGCGACCCTCAACTGGCACCCGTTTGAGGAATGCTTCCTCGAGTGCTTCCCGTGAGCCTCCCACAGACTGCTTTTCTGCCAGCTGGATGCCGCGCGCGTTGACGCTGACGACGAATGCAGTGATCGAGTCGCCCTCCGACACCGTATCGGCGTTCGCCATTCCGAGGCGAGGCATCATGCCTTCTGATTTGGCCCCGATGTTGACGTACACCGTATCGGAGGTCACCGAGGCGACCACGCCGCTGACCTGTTGGCCTGGATCAGGATCGTGGGGAACGGCTGCACCCATCAGGTTGGCCATCGCATCGGGTCCCAGCGCCTTCGCCTCCGCCTCCAATGCGGCTGCATCAATTCGCGGACCGTCTTTCTTCACTTTTTTCGGGGTGAGCGTAGGCGCAGGTGTTGTGTCAGACGCTTCCGAGGGTTCAGTCGCTTGCACAGCGACGGGGTCGGGCTGCTTTTTTTCACCCTTTTTTCGACGAATAGTACGAATGCGATCGGCCATAGTTCACCTCGTGGACTCCACCCCTATTCCGGTCCGGGTTAGGAGGCAGCCCCAGTTCGTGGAGGTGTTGATGTTGGTCTTGACCCACAAAGAAGGCGAAGTGTTGGAAATCGGTTCGGACATTCGCATTCATGTCAAGCGAATCAAGGGCAACTGGGTCCGGCTCTGCATAGAGGCTCCGCGTGAAGTTCCATTGCGTCGGCTGTCGGTGGCTGAGGCCGCCGCACAAAACGTTTCGAACGATGACGGACGAGATGACTGAATCGGATTCCCGTTTGGACCCGTATGACTACTGGTTGCCGGATTCTGCTATTGCCCGATTCCCGCCGCCCGAGCGTGACGGTGGCCGCCTATTGTACAGCGCCAGTGGAGAGTGGAAGGCCGGTCACGTCGCGGGGATGGCCGATCATTTTGAGTCTGGGGATGTCCTCATTGTCAATGACACGCGAGTGGTGCCGGCGCGCCTGTTTGGCCGACGCGAGACCGGTGGTGCGGTTGAGTTGCTGGTGCTCGAGTCCGAAGCGGATCGGGGGACGGCAATGGTGCGACCCAGCAAAAAAATTAAGGTGGACGAGCAGATTGTGTTGCTGGACCGCACGGGAGCCGAGTCGAACCAATGGGTCCGCGTGGGGGCAGCGGTCGGAGAAGGTGCCCGCTCGGTTGTGGGCTCAAAACCCGTTTCTGACCTCATGGAGGCCTTCGGAGTCGTTCCGCTGCCTCCGTATTTTGGCCGCGACGCAGAGCCGGAAGATGGCGTTCGGTACCAGACGGTTTTTGCTGAGCGGCCGGGTGCTGTCGCTGCTCCGACTGCAAGCTTGCACCTGACGGAGGGCATTCTTGAACAACTGAAGCGGCGCGGAGTGGAGGTGCACCGACTGACACTCCACGTGGGAGCGGGGACGTTCCGAAACTTGCGCCCAGAGGATTTGGACCGCGGAAGACTGCACAAAGAGCGCTACTCAATACCGCACCGAACCGCGATAGCGGTCAACAGGGCCATGGAGTCTGGGCGTCGCATCACAGCAGTGGGAACGACAGTGACGCGCGCGCTCGAGTCAGCATGGCATGACGGAAACGTGGTCGGTGGAGAGGGCGAGACCGATCTCTTTATCCGGCCCGGCTACCACTTTCGTGTCATCAATCGGCTCATGACCAATTTTCATCTTCCGCGGTCATCGCTCCTGATGTTGGTCTGCGCGGCAGCGGGTCGAGACCACGTGCTTGCGGGTTACGGGGTGGCCGTCCAGCAAGGATTTCGGTTCTACAGCTATGGGGACGCCATGCTGCTGCATGTATCGAGAGGGTCCGATGAGTAAAGTGCTGCCGTTTCGTGTTGAAGCCACCTGTGGGTCGGCCCGCACTGGCGTCTTGAACACACCTCACGGTCCTGTCCAAACCCCGGCGTTTATGCCGGTGGGAACCAAGGGCACGGTGAAGGGTCTGATTCCAGAAGAACTCAGATCGGTGGGCGTGGAAATGGTGCTCTGCAACGCGTACCACTTGTGGGTACGCCCCGGTCATGAACGTGTGCAAGAGTTGGGTGGCCTGCACACCATGATGAACTGGTCGGGACCCATCCTCACAGACTCTGGTGGGTACCAAGTGTTTTCACTCCGGCATCTGGCCAAGGTGTCCGAGCAAGGGGTCAAATTTCGATCGCCCCATGATGGGCAGTATCGTACGTTGACTCCGGAACTATCCATCGAGGTCCAGGAAGCGCTGGGGGTGGATGTGGCCATGGCCTTCGATGAATGCATTGAGTGGCCTGCGGATCGCGATCGCGTCGCGCGGTCGACTGAGCGAACCACTCGATGGCTTAAACGCTGCCTTGCAGCGCGGCGCCAGCCCGATCGGACGGCGCTCTTGGGAATCGTGCAAGGCGGATTTTACGAAGACCTCCGCATCGCCCATGCCCACGAGATCGTTGACCTTGATCTTGACGGATACGCGATCGGTGGGCTGAGTGTGGGTGAACCGACGGACCAATTGTTGGGCATGGTGGAAGCAACCACCCCGCACCTGCCCGACAACAAGGTTCGATACCTGATGGGGGTGGGGTATCCGGTAAATTTGGTGGATGCGGTGGCAAGGGGTGTGGATATTTTCGACTGCGTGATCCCCACCCGCAGCGGACGATTTGGCTACGCGTTTACGTCACAGGGAAAGATTTCCATCAAGCACGCGCGGTATGGAATGGACCAAGAGCCACTCGATCCGTCCTGTACGTGTTACACGTGCCGGTCTTTCAGCCGGGCATACCTCCGGCACCTTTTTCAATCCAACGAGATTTTAGCCCCAAGACTTCTCTCACTGCACAACGTGGCATTTTATCAATCGCTCATGGCTCGCCTGCGAGCCGCCATTCGATCCGGTCCCGAATCGATGGCTTCACTGAGAGCGGAGGCACAAATCGCCACCGACCCCATGCCGTAGACAAGTCTGAACGGAGCCGACTATGCCGGAGACATACCAAACGACCGAAGCACACACCACTGACGTGCACTGGCAGGCCGCGCCAGCAGCCCAAAGTCCGCTCGGTGGCTTGCCCTTCATCATCATCATGATCGGCATCTTTTATTTTGTGTTGATCCGGCCTCAGCAGAAAGAGCGCAAGGCTCACGATGCCTTGGTCGCGAGTCTTCAGAAGGGTCAGACTGTGGTGACGCGGTCGGGCGTTCATGGGCGAGTTCACGCAGTGAATGACGCCACAATCGATATGGAAGTCGCGGACAAGGTGGTCATCACCATCGACAAGATGTCGGTCCAGCGCAAGGGAGAAGTGTAAATGCCAGGAACATGGTGGACCCGAGTCTTCGTCATCATCGCAACCCTCTCATGGGGTGTGTGGATGTTGACGCCGACGTTTCTCGGGGAGTCGACACAAGCAATGCTGGAAGCACAGGCGGCTGCGGCCAGTTCGGCTGCGGAGTCCAGCGGTACCGAGTCCGAGTCAGAAGTTGTTGAGGGGCCTTGGTGGGCCGGACTTCTCCCCGAGGGTCGCATTAACCTCGGCCTGGACCTTCAGGGTGGGATCGACATGACACTCCAAGTTGAGGTCGATGAAGCCGTGGTGTCTGCAGTTCACCGGGACGTGGGTCCGCTGAAGACCTTGGCTGACGAAGACGGTCTGAAACTTAAGGATGCTCGCCGGGAGCGGGGTGAGCCGATTCTCTTGCTTCAGGGCGGCGAAGGCGTCACGGACAATGACGTGCGTCAGTTTATGGGCAAGCGGTTTGACACGTATGAGTTTCTCGAAAATCGCACGGTTGATGGGGGTGACTATCTCGCCTTCGGCCTGCTCCCAGACCAAGCGAAATACGTTGGCGATCGGGCGGTTGAGCAGGCGCTTGAGACCCTTCGATCGCGGATCGACGAAACGGGAGTCAAGGAGCCTTCGATCGTCTTGAAGGGAGGCAATCGCATCAATGTGCAGTTGCCGGGAATCGAAAACATCGAAGAGGCCGTGGCGGCCATTGGGACCACCGCTGTGCTCGAGTTCATGCTTGTTGATGAGGAAGCCGACGAGGTGGCTCTGGACCGCGGACTCCTTGATGCCGAGTCAAAGTTGACGGCTGAACAGTTTGCCGACGATGGGTACCTGAGCGATTGGCTCGCAAGACAAGGCCGCATTGATTCGAAGTCGAAGGTGATGTTTGAGTACGAAGAGCAGGGGGAGCAGGGCCAAGTCCGAACCCGAGCCGTCGTTGTTCGCGACAGAATCATTCTCACCGGTGACGACGTCAACGATGCAAGCGTCGCGATGAATCAGTACAACGAGCCGTACGTCGCGCTTGAGTTCAAGCCGCGCGGTGGCAAGGTGTTCTGCGACATCACCTCCGAAAATGTGGGACGCCGCTTCGCGATTGTGCTCGATGACAAAGCGCGCAGTGCACCCGTGATTCGCGAGGCGATTTGTGGGGGCCGCGCCAGCATCGAAATGGGAGTTCAGGACTATCAACAGGGCCTGAAAGAGGCCTCCGTTCTGGCACTTGTTCTGCGGACGGGCGCCTTGCCAGCTCCGGTCAGCATCGGCGATGTCCGTACCGTTGGAGCCAGCCTTGGTGCCGACGCCATCGCCGCGGGTAAAGTTGCCACCACTGTCGGCGGTATTCTGGTGCTGTTCTTCATGATGGTGTTCTACAAGAAGGCTGGCATCGTAAGCTGCGTTGCCTTGGTGACCAACATCTTGCTGGTCATGTCACTGCTGGCTGCGGCGGGTGCAACACTCACGTTGCCGGGCATCGCCGGTATTGCTCTGACCGTCGGTATGGCCGTGGACTGCAACATCATCGTCTACGAACGGATTCGAGAGGAACTGCGATTGGGTAAGAATACGCGTGCAGCCGTGGACGCGGGCTTCTCCAACGCGCTTACCGCCGTTCTGGATGCGAACATCACGACCTTTATTGCCGGTGTGGTGCTCTACACCTACGGTACAGGTCCCATCAAGGGCTTCAGCGTGACCCTGATGATTGGCATCATCACCACGCTGTTCACAGGCATCTTTGTCAGCCGGACAATGATGAACTTCGTCACCCGCAAAGCTCAATCGCGCCTGTCCATCTGAGGTTAAAATGTACTTGATAAAACCAGGAACTAAAATTGACTTCGTTGCCGGTCGAAGGATTGCCGCCGTCTTTTCGGTGATCATGGTCTCGGCGAGTTTGGTGTTGTTCTTCGTCAAAGGGCCCAACTGGGGCATCGATTTTACGGGCGGTACCGAAGTTCACCTGAAGTTCAATGAATCGGTTCAGATCGGCGAGGTCCGGACCGCGCTGACCCAACTTGATCTCGGCAGCGATGCAGTACAGCAGATCGGCGCTGACGAAGAGGGTGAGTACGTCATTCGAATTCAGGACCCGGAGTTTGGAACCGCGGAGACTCGGGCGAATGTGGAATCCGCCTTAAAGAGTTCCTTTGGCGAAGGCTGGATCGACGAAACCGACTTCACAGCTGAAGTTGGGGCTCGATTGACCGTTCGGTACACCGGCGACAAGGTCACCATTGATGACGTGCAAGCTGCCGTCGACGACATTCCCGGAGCCAAAGCGGCACCGGCCTTGGACGACAACGTCGTGTACGTGAACCTGCCGGGATTGGCCTCGCAGATCGGAGGAAAGCTGCGGGGTTCGCTCCCAGACCGTGACTTCAAGGTCTTGCAGGTGGATTCGGTTGGACCCAAGGTGGGTGGTGAGTTGCGACGCCAAGGCTTCATCGCCATTGTTGCGACCCTCGCATTGATCTTGGTCTACGTCGGCTTCCGCTTTGACCTGGCATTTGCGCCGGGTGCCGTGTTGGCCTTGTTCCATGACGTCAGCGTTGTGGTGGGCATCTTCACGTTGACAGGTCACGAATTCAACCTGCCGATGATTGGTGCTTTGTTGACCATCATCGGGTACTCACTGAACGATACCATCGTCATTTATGACCGCATTCGTGAGAACATGTCGCGGTACCGACGGAAAGACACCCCCGCCTTGATCAACACCTCGATCAACGAGACGCTGGGCCGTACGTTGGCGACGTCGATCACCACTGGGTGCGCCATGATGGCATTCTTGACGCTCGGTGGGCCTGTCATCGAGACCTTCGCGCTCGCCATCTTGTTGGGTGTCATCTTCGGAACCTACTCAACGGTATGGGTGGCGAGCCCGACGATTTTGGTGATGGAAGACCTCCAGCCGGTTCTCTCGAAGATCTTCACTCCAGTTCAAGCGCGCCTCGACGCAGCCGCCGAGGAAGGCCCTGCGTCCGCCACAGAGGAGCGCCGACAAGCCCGAGAATCAGGTCAACCCGAATTGTAGGTTGACCGCGCCCCGGTGATTCGCCTTACAATGGCGATCTGGACCGGGCCGAACGAGGACATGTAATGACAAAATCTGAACTGATGGAAGCCCTCGCGGAGTCCCGCGGCCTTTCCCGCCGGACCGCCGAGGAGGTCGTGAACGTGATTTTCGACGGCATGCGCGACGTCCTTAAGTCCGGTGGTCGAATCGAGATTCGCGGTTTCGGTTCCTTTAAAGTCCGCCAATACAAGGGACGGACCGGTCGCAATCCGAAGACGGGAGCGGAAATTCTCGTCAAACCAAAAGTGCTTCCCATTTTTAAAGTGAGCAAGCTGATGCGTGATCGCATCAACAAGGACTTGGAGTAGTCATGATCTCAGCACTTCTGGCCCTCGCGCTCAGCGCAGAGGCCGCCACGCTTTACGTGAACGGTACCCAAGTTGACGGGTTGCGGGACTTCGAGTTCACCAATGTCACGGTGCAAGTCGACGCCAATGGAGACGTGTTCATCATTGCGCCGCAGTACAACGTGGCCGTTGGTGATGACGCCAAGGCGAAGAAAAATAAGAAGACGAAAAAGGACGTCACCAGCCCTCCCGACCCTACCGGCGACGGCACTGTGGCTTCGAATCGGTGGTTCCTGGTTTCTGAGGACAACCAAACCGAGGGCCAGGTCGTGGACATTGCCGTCAACGGAACGGCCGTGAAGACATTTCGGTCCGGCGGCAAGCAAATCATCTTCGACCTTGGGCCCTACCTGAACAGCGGAAAGAACACCATCAGCTTCAGCAGTCGAAGCGAGCGCCTGAGTGGCGGTGCAATGTTCTTGTACGTCGGCACCGGTTCGATTGACGGCGGTCGCATTTCACTGAACCGTCCTGAAATTGAGTTCAAACGGAACAGCGAGAGTGAGCGGAACGAGACCTCCTCCATCGAACTCGTGGTGGATTGATCGAGGTCCACAGTCCCGTTCGCACTTCGA
>Ga0160422_10001010_pt1 | contig 17392 bp, 28 predicted proteins | sample Fk160mmetaG_FD_108192 | JGI IMG/M metagenome (GOLD analysis project Ga0160422, IMG submission 108192) | Marine microbial communities from the Central Pacific Ocean - Fk160115 60m metaG | ecosystem: Environmental > Aquatic > Marine > Oceanic > Photic zone | place: The Central Pacific Ocean... | reverse complement strand
ATACCCTAACAGCTTCAAAGACTTGACAGGGCAACGTAAGAGTAACAGTGAGTTTGCTCTTTTTAGTACAGCAATTACCCAAGCACCTGAAGCTTTTTTAATCAGGGCTTTTAAGCATGCTGCCGATGGGAAGTTCTTTAAAGTTGTAGAGCGAGTAGGCTTAGATGACCTGACTAAAGAAAGACAACTTATAAGGACCACAAGAAAAGAATTTGAAGAGAACAATAAATTAAAGCCTTTGCTTTTTGCAGGGCTGTTAGTTCAAGGCGGTGTTATTAGTTATGATACTAATAAAACAAGTGGAGGATTGGGAGCTAGATATCTAGGCATAGGGACAAGCAAACAATACCGGGAAGATACAGTAAGTGTCTCCTTACGATTAGTTTCTGTAAGCACAGGTGAAGTCTTAATAGAGGTTTTAGTCTCTAAAAGTATTTTATCTGTAGGGTTATCACAAGATGTATTTAGGTTTATAGAACTAGGTACAGAATTAGTTGAGGTAGAAGGAGGCTTTACAGAAAACGAATCTGTTTCCATAGCTTTACAACGAGCAGTAGAGACAGGTGTTTTAAATGTCATAAAGACAGGAATAGAGAGAGGATATTGGGAATATGAAAAAACTATTATTGAGCCTATTGATTGTGGCGAGTGCGTGGGCATTCGGGGCTGACAACGAAATTTACGTTGACCAAGCCGGAGCTACAGCCAATATAGATTTAGAGCAGTTAGGTTCAGGTAACATCATTGGAGGCACTGATGCTGTTGCAGGCACAATGACTGCATTAGATTTAGATGGTACTGGCATGACACTAGACATAAATCAAATAGGTGATTCAAATAAATTTCTTGGAGATATTCTGGCTGATAGTTTAACAGGCTTCTTTGAGTTTGATGGAGACAGCAACACGTTTAATATACAAGTAGACCCTACAAATACTTACGGAGCAGATAGTTCAAACTTAAACGTAGATGTAACTGGTTCAAGTAATACATTTACTTTAGACCTAGCAACAGTTGGGATGGCAAGTAGCACTGATTTAGATTGGATAGTTCAAGGTGATAGTAACACACTAGACTTTGACATTGACTACGATGCCGGAACTAGCTATGTGGACATTGATGGTGACTCAAACAGCGTTACTTTTGATGGTGATGGTTATCAAGGTGGGTATTTTTACTTAGACCAAACAGGTAGTTCAAGAACATTTAACATAGACCAACAGAGTACATTAGATAATGATTGGCTTAAAATACTTTCTACAGGCAGTAACGGTACTGTCTGTGTTGTTCAGTCTGATGGTGGCACGTCCACTTCATGCTGATATAGGAAGTATAACAGAATTAGAAGGTTCAGGTAGAGTTGTACGAGATGATACGTATAAAGCTGCTTTATCGTTTGATATAAATAGCTTTGATAATGTTCAGACTTCTAATGGAAGACTAGGCATTACATTTTTAGATGAGAGTCAAGTACGACTTACTGAACATTCAGAACTGGTTATAGATGAGTTTATCTATGACCCGGACCCCTCTAAGTCTAAAATGGCTTTACAGTTTGCTAGTGGAACCGCAAGGTTTATTACTGGTAAGCTATCAACTATTAACAAAGAAAACATCTTAATTCAAACTCCTTCTGCAACGGTAGGAATTAGAGGTACTGATTTTACAGTTACTGTAGATGAATTAGGAAGGTCTTTAATTATTTTATTACCTAAAGAAGACGGACTACCATCTGGAGAGATAGTGGTTAGTACTGCTATGGGACAAGTAGTTTTAAACAAACCATATCAAGCTACCACAGCTTCTATGTTTGAGACTGCTCCTAGCAATCCAGTCATTCTGGACCTAACCTTAGAACTTATAGATAACATGTTGATTGTTTCTGCTCCAAGAGAAGTAGAAAGTTTAGAATCTAGTTCGTCTGAAACAAAGACAGGTAATTTATTAGATATAGACTATCTAGAGTTTGAGGAGTTAGAAAAAGATTACTTAGAAGAGGATGAACTAGAGTTTACAGAGTTAGATATAAACTATTTAGACGTAAACTTTCTAGAAGACTTACTCAATATAATTGAAGAGGTCAATGAACTAGACACAACTAAAACTCTATTGAAAGCTGACTTAGACTTACAAGGTACTACTCTGGGTTTTGATGCAGAGACTCAGATAAATACGTTTACGACAGATACAGTCATTACCTTCTATAAAGCCTTAGAAGATACTGTAAGACTAGATTTAGATAAGAGCAGCTCCTATACTTTTATCTTGGTGCAAAATGGAAAGAGCACACAGATAGTTGTTAATGGAGGGGCTTCATCAAGAATAACCATAACCCAAGGAGATTAATATGAAGTGGTCTGTACCTTTGATTGCGTTGTTGACTGTACCTTTATTGTTTAATGCTGTTCCTTTACAGGTTCTTAAACTAAAAACCTTTGATGCCTTTATAGAGACTCCCGACCCTACCGGCTACTTTAGTATTTTAAATATTACTGAAGAAGACTTAGATGCCGAAGGAGGTTATCCTCTTCCACGAGAAAGTCTTGCACAAATACATACAAAGCTATTAGAAGCAGGAGCAATAGGAGTAGGTTGGGTTATGTTGTTCCCTCATCCAGATAGACTAGGAGGTGACCAAGCCTTTGCTGAAGCTTTACGCAGCTCTCCATCAGTTATTGGAATGCCAGAAGTTAATAATGCGTTTTACCCCGCTACTCATGGTACAGTAATAAAAGGCATTGAGGTTTCTTTACCAAAAGCTGCAGGATTTTTAGAGAGCATAGAAATCTTAAAAGGCTCTGCAAGTCAAGGAGCGATATCAGCAAACGTAGATGTAGATAATTTAGTGAGGCAACTACCACTACTACAACAAACTCCGGGTGGTTGGGTTGCTTCTTTTGGAACAGAGGTTTTAAAAATACTAGGGGGTGGTAATACCTATCAGATAGTTACTAATGAAAATGGGATAGAGATGATAAGAGTAAGAGGATTAAATCCTATACCTACTGATAGTCTTGGTCGTAAGTGGGTAAGTTGGGTTGATACACCTCAAACAACTCTTCAAGAAATGAATGTAAAAGATAAGTTTGTCTTTGTAGGTTTTACAGCCAAAGGCATTTCTCCTCAATTAGCAACTCCAGTAGGTCTTTTAGAACCTCACAAAATACAAGCAGCTTTAGCAGAGTCTATATTACTAGATACGCCTCAAATACCTGACTATCATTTACTAGTAGAACTACTATTATTATGCCTCTCAGGGCTCTGTATTGCGTTGCTAATTAACTTTCTTGGTATGACTAGTGGGGTACTAGCGGTCATTTTTACAATGTGTTCTGTAGGCTATTTAGGACTACATTTAATCAGTATAAATTACTTAATAGATGTTACGTGGTCCTTAGTAGGAATGCTTTTTGTAGCAACACAACAGTTCTATTTAAACTTTAGAAAACAATTTAAACTAAGACAGCAAATTAAGAAACAGTTTGAACACTATTTAGACCCGGCTCAAATAAAGAGATTACAAAACAATCCGGAGCTTTTAAAGTTGGGTGGAGAAAAGAGGTACTGTACCTTTTTATTTACAGATGTCAGAGGCTTTACAGCTATGTCAGAGAAGCTAGAGCCAGAAGAAGTAGCATTCGTAATGAACAAAGCTTTAACAGTACAACAAAAATCAGTTCAGAAATATGGCGGTATGGTAGATAAATATATAGGCGATGCAATGATGGCTATATTTAATGCACCGTTAGATTTAGATAACCATGAGCAACGAGCAGTAGATTGTGCGTTAGATATGCAGAAAAAAATGTTATTCCTGAATGATGAGTTAGCAAAAGAAGGTCTACCCTCGATAGACATTGGGATTGGGATTAATAGTGGAGAAGCTATTGTTGGTAATATGGGAAGCGAAACAAGGTTTGATTATACTGCTATTGGGGATGCTGTAAACACTGCAGCTAGAACAGAGTCCGCCTGTAAAGAAGCAGGACATAATCTTTTGATAACTAAACAGACTATTGAAAAGTGTTCAAATGCTTTTGAAGTGTTAAAACCTATACCTGTAAAAGGTAAATCCGTTCCGCTACGAATTAATACAATCCTCTAAAAGGTTGCATCAAGTTGCACTTCTATGTTTTTATGAAGGGGTTCTAGAGCAGTCCTTGCTTCTTGTAGTGCTTTGAGAATAACTAATCTATCCTCTTGATGAAAGAGATGAATATATTCAACAGGAAAAGAACTTAGTTCTGTAACCAGTTTATTCTCAGCGTCTATACAAAGCTTCCAACTAATTAGATTAGCTTCCTTCGGCTTTTTGTTCGTCTTCATTTTTAATTTCGTTAAATGTAACTATGTTTTGTTTTCCACGAAGCCCTGCTTTCATATATGATGTAGCCCTGCCTTCGAAGAAGTTTTGATGCTCGACTCCCATAACCTCATCTATCCAACCTAAAGGATTGTCCTTCTGTCCAAAGTTTGTTTTTAATCCTAGCTGAAGTAATCTTCTATCTGCTATGTATCTATTGTAGGCATACATGTCTTTCTTTGTAAGCCCTTCAATATTACCCATATCAAAAACCAAATCTAAAAACTTATCTTCTAAAGCTACCATCTTTCTACAGATTTCGTATATTTCTTTTTTAAAGTCATCGGTCCATATGTCTAGATGTTCTTGTATAAACTCTCTAAATAGTTTTGTCATAGCTTCAACGTGCATAGATTCATCCCGGATACTATAGGTAACTATTTGACCCATGCCTTTCATACGTCCAAAACGAGGAAAGTTTAATAAGATAGCAAAGCTACTAAAGAGTTGTAAGCCTTCTGTAAAAGCTGAGTAGACTGCTAAAGTCTTAGCAATGCTTTGTTTATCTTTTAATGTAGGCTTAAACTCTCCAACGTAATCATGTTTATCAGCCATCTCTTCGTACTCTGCAAATGCTTTGTATTCTGTATCTGGCATACCAACTGTGTCTAGTAAAAGACTGTAAGCATGTTGATGTATAGACTCCATGTTAGCAAATGAAGTCATCATCATTCTAGCTTCCGGCTTTCTAAATATACGCATATACTTGTCTACGTACCCGGACCCGACATCTACATCAGACTGTGTAAACAATCTAAATATTTGTGTTAGTAAGTTCTTTTCTTCTTTACTAAGTTCTTGCCAGTCCTTGACATCATTATGTAAAGGAACTGATTCAGGCATCCAATGCATTTGATTTTGTAGAACGTAGTAATCAAACATCCAAGGATATTCGAAAGGTTTATAATGTTCTCTTGTTCCTAATATACTCATTTATTCTCCATTTCTTCGGCATACTTTTCTAGTAGCCATTTATTAAATACTGTTTTAAATTCTTTTTCTGTATAAGTAATTGATTGCGGTGTTTTGTTTTCGTCACAATGGTCCAACCATTTACGTCTACAAAATGAACTAAAATTATTATCCTTCACAAGCAATACAATCCACTTCCTCTAATCTTATACGAGGTATTTTAATGTTAACATTCTCTGCAGTTCTAGCAGCATCTGACCTAAAGTAATACAAAGACTTCAACGTATGCATAGCGTACCAATGCACATCGTTAACATACTGTAGATACTCGTCATGTATTTCTTGAGGCTCAGTAGCCTTCGGGAAAACAAAAAACAGATTTACACTTTGGCTTTGGCAAACGAACTCCTGTCTTTTGTACGCATGTTCAACTATCCAGATTTGGTTAATCTCATTTGCGGTTTTAAACAATTCCTTTTCTTTCTCATCAAGGATATCTAAATGCTGTACGGACCCTTCATTAGCAGCTATATCTTTCCAGACCTGCTCAAGCTCTTTAGCTTTTAATCCTTTCTTTTTAAAAAGACTTTCTAGATTTCTATTTTTAACTTGGTAAGAACCGGATAAAGTTTTGTGCGTATATACGTTAGCACGGTATGGTTCAATACTAGGGGAAGTACCGCCACATATAATACTACTACTGGCATTAGGAGCAATAGCCAAAAGATGAGCGTTACGATTACCGCTACCATGTACGTCAGGAGCTTCACCACGTTCTTCGGCAAGTCTTTTAGTAGCATCAGCAGCCTTTCCTTTGATGTGTTGGAAAGCTCTGTAGTTAAAGCCAGTTGCGAATATACCTTCGAAAGGAATACCTTTACGTTGGAGGTAAGCGTGGAACCCCATTGCACCCAACCCAATAGACCGTTCTCTGTAAGCTGAGTATGCAGCTTTTGTAAATGATTTTTTATCGGGTTTGACATGATTAGAAAAGCGTTTGTAGTTAGCATTATACTCCCCAATTTCAGATGTGTCAATAGCGTTGTCAATAAAATGCTGTAAAACATTGTCAAGCATAGTTACTAGGTCGTCAATAAACTGCTCATCTTTGGACCATTCATCAAAGTGCTCTAGATTTACAGAGGAAAGACAGCAGACTGCAGTTCTTTCTTCGTTAGTCGGTAGTGTTATTTCAGAACAAAGGTTGCTTTGTTTAATCTCTAGTCCTAAATCTTTTTGTGATTTAGGTAAAGCATCATTACAGTTATCTATATTAACCATGTAAGGCTCACCAGTCTCTGCTCTAGCATTAAGTATTTGCCACCATAACTCTCTAGCACTAACTATCTTGACAGCTTCTTTGGTCTTTGGGTCAATCAAACGCCAGTCATCATCATTCTTTACCGCTTGTAAAAACTCATTAGTCAGATTAATTCCATTGTGTAGGTTAAGACACTTACGATTTATATCACCCCCAGATTCTTTACGGATGTTTATAAACTCTTCTATCTCTGGATGGTCAATATCCATGTACGCTGCGTAGGACCCTCTACGTGTTACGCCTTGATTGAAGGCTAACATCTGAGAGTCTACAACTTTCATAAATGGTATTGAACCAGTAGAACGACTATTGTTAGCAGTAGCGATGCCATTACTTCTAATATCTCCCCAATATCCACCAATGCCTCCACCTGTACTTGCGAGCCAAATATTTTCATCATAGTGAGCAGATAAACCATCCCGACTATCAGGTACGTAATTGAGAAAACAGCTAATAGGTAAACCCCTATTGGTTCCCCCATTGCTAAGAATAGGAGTGCTAAACATGAACCATAAGTCGGAAGAGTAGTTATAAAGTCTCTGAGCCAACTCGAAGTCGGTTTGTCCTTTAAATGTTGAAGCAAAGACTGCAGCTCTTGCAAAAGCCTCTTGTGCATACGTTTCTCCTTCCTCTTGGTAGAGGTATCTATCTTTAAGTGTATCTAGACTAAAGCGGTCTAGTTTTTTCTCTTTGTTATAATTAATGTTAATACCTAAATAAGGTTTAACTCCTACTTTATCATCTATCATTTTATTCCTCGTTATTTAAATACAAAGCTATCAAAGCGTAATGTATAATTTTGAGAAGGTCCGCATCAGACTTCCCGTTTTTCTTACCATATCTCATAGCATACTTCATTATGTTACCAATACAAAAGCCTTCACCATGACCTGCATCTATAATCATATCCGTTGCTTGATACTTAGAATGAGCATAGTGTTGTGTATAGGTACTATCAATGTATTGTTTAACACCATTTAAGTTTATGTGTTCGTCAAATTTATATTCCATATTTATGTCCATTCTTCAGGGAGCGTGTGCTCACTATACCATTTAAAATTATTTGCTTCTGCCCATTCAGCGTGACTTCTTTTGGTCCCATCTTTTCTTCGTTTAGCTTGAGGCATAGGAGAAGTAGGACTAGAAAACAAAAAGATTAGCTCTTGATTAGGCTCTAAAGACTTACGTATCCAAACATACTTATTGTATTCTTGATAGTCCCAGAACCTACCTTTGGCTTCTAATAGGTATTCTACACCATCAATAGTCTGTGTAAAGTCCGGTTCGTATTTATGTTCAACAACATAGTTAATCTTTTCTGAATGATGACTCCAAGACTTTAAAACAGATTGATGTAATTGATACTCCCACCCAGAATCATATCCTTTTGGAATATCTTTTTCTACAGGGCGTACCTTACGTGGCTTTCTATAACCCCTCTTCATTCTGAAAATCCTTTAGGGTTACTGAGTCTAACTTCTTGTTTAGCCTCTTTAATTTTTGATAAAACCATCTCTCTGAGAACGCAGACAGCATAAACTTTTTGTTTGCGTACACATATTTTTGGTCCGGCATGTAGTCTTGAAAGTTATCTACATTTACTTTCTTCGCTTCTTCATCCGGGATAAGAGATTGAATCCATTCTACTGTCAAAGCTTTTGCTTTCTTTCTATATCTTTTTGCTTCTTTACTGTTCATATTATTTCTTGTACGTTAGGCAGCTTCTCTACCTTAGTTAAATATACTGGACCTTTAGCATACTGAAAGGTCCTTAAACCTTGTCCATCGTTAGCATCCTTGTGACATTCAAACTTGTGAGGACACCAGTTACAATCTCTAGGAAGTTTCATATTACCTGAAGCTCCCTCTGCAACGGGCTGATAGCAATACTCAGGAGGAGTCTTCCTTTTCATAGCTTTTTTAATTTCTTTTATGCGGTGAACAATATTTGGCTTTTCTAAATCATCCGGGATAAAAACAGTAAGCTCTCCCGTCTCTTTGTTCATTACTAGAAAGCCACCGTTGTTTGTTTTCTCTGCAGCTTCATAGCCTGCAAGTTGAGAAAGATAACCAAAGGAATCGTTTTGAGCTAGAGTACCATCTTTAAACTTTTTAAACGCATAGCCTGAAGCAGTCTTTACATCTACAACTTCACCATCTATAACACTGTCCATGTGCCCTTTGATACCCTCCACCTTAACTTCTTTCTGTTCTGATTCAACAACATGCCCTGCTAGTCTAACAAAGAACAGCAGTAAAACCTCAAGCAAGTGCCCATATAAAAACTTAATAAAAGTAGGTCCGTTAATTCTTTCTTTCTCTGCTTCTTCTAAGTTTAAATCATACCACAGTCTTCTAATAGGTCTGCCAATATTAGACATTCGTAGACCGTTCTTAGGTCGCTCTACCGGAGTAGCCCAATGCCTTAAAGCATCTTCCATATCTCTACCAAACTCTTCATACATTTCTTCCGGGATGTCGATAACCTCATCATCAGCTAACACTTCAATAGTGTTATAAATATCTTGTACTAAAGTATCTAAAGTTTTAGGAGTCTTCTTCATCCTTTATATCCTTAAAAGCTTTGATGACATCTGTAGAAAAAAGCTTTTGTAAATTAACTAAATACATGCGGCTCGCATTACTGTCTCCACCTGATACAGTTTTAAACGTATCTAGTTTGTCTACTATCTTTTTCAATGTATCTGTTTTAAAAACTAAAGTACAATATTCATCATCACCTATGCAAAGGTTATGAAACCAATAGTCTGATTCTGTTGCTCTAATACCAGAAGGTTTACCCCAACATTCATATTCAATACAGATGTTACCTGTGTTCTGCCATATGTCTCGTTCGGATTTAACTTCTACCTTTTTGTCTGTTAGCATTGCTGCTATCTTTTCTTCCCGGATTTCGCCATACATTAAATCAAGGTCAAACTTCTTTCTGTTTTCTTTAGTGGGTTTCATACTTCTTCCTCGTTTTCAGTCCAACTATATAATTCTTGCCATCTTTTTTTTCCTACATATACATCATAAAACCAAGTCATGTCTTCTTCTTTATCACTATCATTCATAGGACGAGTATACTCTCCTTCTTCGTCTACAAAATAAGGGGTTCCGTTATCTTGTAGCCATTTATTATATTCATCTTTTGTTTCAACAGTGTTGACACCAAGACTAAACATTTTTTTGGTAGGGTTTTCTCTAGTATCATCACCAATAATAGTTTCATGTAAATACTTATTGTAATCAGCTATATCTAACAAAGCATCTTTTGATTTGTACCCAAACAACGCAAATTCGGCTGCTTCGTCTTTGGAAGTAGCTTCAACAGGAATTAAATATTGATTTACTTCTGTAACTCTAACGAGATATGTTTTAATGTGTGTCACTCCAATTTTCTCCTATCTTATACTCCCCGGTAAGAGGGCATCTTAAATTATATTCTTTAGATGCTTGTTCTATGCATCTAACTGCTAGAGCTCCTACGTGTTCAGCTTGTTTTTCTGGGACCTCTACTTGCCATTCATCGTGTATGTTGCCTACGATTTTAGCAGGTATAGCCTGTAATCTTAACAGGTCATCAAAGATAATCAATGCCTTCTTCATAGTAATTGCACCACCGCCTTGAAGTAAAGTATTCAACGCAGCGTGTTTATGGCGTAACCAAATCTTACGACCATCTAATCCTTTGAGGTAACCCTTTGTAGCTGCTCTGTTAACTCTATCTCTAAGAGCTTTAAATGAAGGCTGACTATCGAGGAAAGATTCTCTAAGTCGTTTACCATCCTCTCTGTTTCCTTGCACGATTGAACCAAGCTTCTCATCTCCTGCACCGTAAATGAGTGCGTAGATGAATGTCTTAGCCTTATCTCTTGATTCAAGTCCTGCAGCTTTTTGATTAGCGGTATGAATGTCTCCGTTGATAATTTCATTTGTGTATTCCTCGTTAGCCATATAGTGTGCTAACAATCTTAGTTCTAAACCACTAGCATCTATACCTACTAGCTTGTGTCCTTCTGATACGGTCCAACAAGACCTGCATTCTTCTCCGAAAGGAGAATAGACTCCGGGTACTTGAGCCATGTTCGGATTTCTATGAGCCATCCGTCCAGTAATAGCTCCCGTTGAAATGACTGCACCATGAACTCTACCATCTTCTGCCACTGCTTCAGTCCAAGATTTCACTTGTGCTAAACGCTTCTGATAAAGTAGAAAGTCAGCGATGAGTTTTGCTTCCTTAATGTGAGTTATCTTTTTTAAAGTATTCTCATCTACAATAGGTTGACCAGTCGGAGTATATCTTTTAGGCTTCCATCCGAAGTCAATTAAATATTCACCTATCTGTTTACGAGAGCCTAAGTTAAATTCTTGTAGCTGCTTTCGCATGAAAGGTTTAATATTCTTAGAGGCTATACGAGCTTTGTATTCTTCTTCTGTTAAACCAGATTTAGCTAACGTACCATCCTTCTTTAGTTTCGGAGTTACTAATTTAACATCCACCCACTTAGGCTTAAAAGTCGCATGGACCTCTTCAACAGTCTCTTTAATCTTACAGTTTAAATTTGCCATAAGAAGCATAGCTTTCTTTTCATCAAACATAAAGCCATTATCTTCTTGTTCTTTTAATATCTGAGTTACTTGATGCTCCATTTCAATACTGTCCATCGAAAACCCAGACGATTCTTTCTTTAACTGTTCAAATAAAACTTTATTTAAAACAACGTCCTGAACACAATACTTGAGAGTATCCTTTGTATAAGTAGTAAAGTCTTCCGGAGGAGTAGACTTAGCAACACCAAGCTTGTTACCCCAGACTTCCAATGAGTGACCCTTCTCCCTTACAGGATTAAGAAGTCTTGAAAGCACTAGGGTATCAAGCACCTTACCTTTATGCCATAGGTCGACACCGTGTAACTTTTTTATTACCGGGATGTCAAAACCAATGATGTTATGTCCGATTAGTTTATCGGCTGTAGATAAAAACTGAATACCTTCCTCAATATTACCATCAATAATATCAAAGCTATATTGTTTATCGTCTTCATCAATAGCAACAATACAATGTATTTCTGTTGCTTTTAAATCATCAGTCTCTATGTCAAAAACTAATTGCATAATTTAGAAAGGTACATCCTCATCCGTGAAGTCACTGTTGAGGAGTTCGGTGTCCTCGTACTCCGCAAGTCTACCAGTATCTTTATCGTATACTAAAGACGTGGCTAAACCAACGTCCCCGGTATACCTAGATTTAAGTATTCTTAATCGGGTTGTACGAGACTCTAGCTCATCTTCTGATTGTTGATTACGCTCTAAGGCGATAACACAATCAGAAAGTTGGGCAATCGCATTGGACCCACGAAGATGTGATAAGCTTACGCTCACCCCATTCTCATGTCCTTTGTCTCCGGATACTCTACGTAAGTGAGAGACCAGAATAATACCTGCACCTGTTTCTTCAACCAAGCTTCGCAACCTAGTCATAATAGAATCAATAGCTCTACGTTCATCGCCCTCCGTAGTAGCTGATACAAGCATATGTAGGTGGTCCACGACTACCCAACGACAATCACATCCGACAATCAAGTAACGAAGCTTAGAAAAAATATCTTCGATGTCATTGGTCCCGAAGTGAGCATGAATAAATACTCTATCAGAACCAAAGGTTTTATCAAACATACTAATTAAATCACCTTCTTCGTACCCATCCCGGATGTCATCAATGTAGAGCCGAGCATCAGCTTCAATAGATAAAATACCATCGACTGTTCTACGCCAATCTTCTTCAAGGGCTATTATACCCACGTTATCGTTGGTTCTATTGATAAGCCAATGCTCTAACTCTCGTGTGACTGAGGACTTACCCAAGCCCGTACCGCCTGTTAAAGTCATTAGTTCACCCTGTCGGAGCCCGATAAGCTTTTTATTAAGACCATGCCAAGGATAAGGAACGCTTTCTTTCTTCTCTCGTTTGAGAAACGAAGACTTTTTATCAGACACCCGTATAATCCCACTAGGGGTATATACCTTTGCATCCCACCATGCTCTCGTAAACTCACCATGTAAGTTTTTTCTCAGCATGTCGTTCGCATCCTTGTAACCATTGGGAATGGTAACGATACGAGCCTTGCGTGGTTTTATGATACTAGCAACCTTACGAGCTGCTTCCTTACCTTGCTTGTCATTGTCAAAACAAATAACAATATTATCAAAGCTTTCAACGTATTCGATGTTATCTTTGATGTCCCGGACTGCTCCTTGAGCTCCGTTTTTTATAGATACTACCGCCCACTTAGAACCTAACAGTTCATAAGTAGCCATAGCATCACACTCCCCTTCAACGATAGTGAGATACTTCCCACCTTCCTTGAAGAGTTGTTGCCCGAACAAACCTGAACCGGACATAGTGCCCTCAAACTTAAAGTGTTTATCCTTTATGTAGCGGACTTTGGTTCCTGCCTGCTCGTTGTTTATGTGGTACGGATATCTATGTTGAGCTATCTGCCCTTGAGCATCATAGATAACTTTTACTCCATACTTTAGTGCAGTATCTTTTGATATTGACCTGTCAGTAAGCGGAGCATAGATTCCGTTATCGAATGTTTCTAATGTCTTTGGTGTTTGTGTTGTAGTCATAGGTTTAATATTGTTATTAGGTTTAGGATTAAACATACCACACGAAAAACATTTGGTAGAACCATCTTCGTTAATTGATAAAGCATCGCTGCTCCCGCAATCTTTACAGGGCTGATGCATTTTTATAAATGTTGGATTATTGTTCATAGTGTGCATAAAAAAGGCTAGGTGTCTCTATGCACAGAAAGACTACCTAGCCTAATATTAAAAGTTCTAACTGTCTTCGTCTGTGCTTTCAGAATCGTTAGCTTGTTCAGGTGCATCCGCACTATAGATTTCTACAATTTTACTTGAAAAGAAATTAATGCCTGCCTGTAACTCTTCTAAGTCAAGAACAGCATCAACTTTCTTTTGGTTCAATCGCTGCAATCTTCCGAAGACTTGTTGACCTTCTTCAGGTAAATCTTCTACAAAGACTTGCACATCGTCTATAGTTATGAATGGTTTATCAGAGCCTTCTATGACTGTATTATTATCTTCTGTCATTTAAAACTCCTCCCCATCACCGAATGGGTTTAGTTCGTCACCATCCTGTGACTTCATAGCTACTAAATCAAGAACCTGCATAGCCTGAAAGTCTAAGCTCACACCAGATTTACCTGCATATTCCCAAGCAAATTCATTGTATTGAACTCTAACCTCAGAACCATTACCGACTGTTACGTCCATAGGCTCTTTAGATTTATTGAAAAGTTTTGGAGCAGTACGGGGTCCGTTCTTTCCATTGACTTTTCTTTTTATGGTGACAGCTTTACCTATATATTGAGGCGTACCATCTTCATCTTTCATACTAAAGTCTTTAACTTTAACTCCTCTAGCTTGAAAGTCTTGAGCATCTTCATCACTAATTACTAGGTCTACTGTGTAGACTGGTTCAAAAGTTGTATTGGGAACTGTGACGCTCGCCCAATACGCTTTACCATTTGCAACTGCCATATTATTTTACTCCTTATAGCTTGTTATTTGTGGTTACTTTACTCGCCTGTAGGAAGCAAGTCAAGTGTTTTTTCAAAGAAATCTAGGACCTCTTGTGAAACTGTGCAGTCATAAAAACGTACAGAAAACGAATCTTCGTCTACATATTCATTCATAAATCCTGCTTTATCTTCGTACAGTTTGTCTTCTATGTCTATGGCATACTGTTGCCATTGACGAAACTGTTTTTTGTTTAGTTTGTAAATCATACGCATTTGTTATTAGAATCAGTGCAAAAAGCGATAACTTTATCAGGAACAGGCACGCTCCCTGTAGGGGTAGTTATCGCTAATTGCTGTTTTTCTAACAAGATAGAAATTTTTAATAAAGGTGGTACTGAGACTTCCGAAGGGGGGAGAGTCGTTATGACACCTTCGGTTTGAGTTGGAGGAGGAGGAGTAGTCTCAGCACCTTGATTTTTTAGAATATCTTCTGCAATTCTTTGTTCGGTTTTATCAAAAAACATATTATAAAAAGAATCTACGATATCTTGTGTTTCTTTTAATTGTCGTTCAAGTTCTTCTATCTCCTTTGAATTAGACTCTATCTTCTTTTTTAAATATTCATAGTCTGTAGTTTTACTATCTACATATTGTGATAATTTTATTAAATCATTATTTAATTTATTTATTTTTTGAAATTGTCGGTCCTTGTATTTTCCATCTTCAATCCCGGTATAGATAAATAAACCTAACACAAGAAAATAAATAACTATCAATGCATAATCTTTTAATTTCATACTTTAATTCTTTTTTTAATCTTCTTTAGCTTTCCTCGCCAATTGGGTTTCCAGACTTCCATAGTACCATCAGAAAAATGCACTGTCAACACCCCATTGTTTGCATGCAGAGCAGTTATTCTATCACGTTCTTGTTGCTCCGTATACAGTTTATGAGCATCATACTCAGTCATTTATTTATGTACGATATAGTCGTTCCAAATTGAAGGTCCTCAAAGTCTATCAACTCTTCAAGCTTTGCATAAATCTCTTCGTTAGTAGGGTAACGCTCAAATTTAATCGGCTCAATGTTCACCGAAACTTCATAATCTATAGCCATTCTTTCTCCTTATCTTTATCTAAAAGTCTTTTAATTTCTAAAGCTTTGGTTAAGCTTAAATTGTAATGCTCTCTCAACCCATCAATGGTAAAGGCTTGTCCATTAACCTCACTCTCTAGCTTTCGAGCATCAATTAAAATTTTGTATTCTTCTTTCAAGGGTTTTACTCTTCCTCCTCATCATCTTCGAAGCTAACAAAGATTAACTTTTCATCCATCCAATCTTTATTTATTCCGTCTTTAGCTAGTTTATCTTTAAATAGTTTTTCTAGTTCTTTTGTTTTCATTTTCCTTGCCCCCTGTAAGGCTTGTGGGTTTCTTTCTTACGTTTCGACATAGTAGAAGTACCCACGTTTCTCCTACCTATCGAAGTCTTTTTGCCTCTCTTTCCTGTTTTAGAGACATGTTCTATTTGTTGATTTGCTTTTCTCATTTAGTTAATAATTTTTCTTTCTCAGCTATTGCCATGTACTCCACGTCTTGTGAGGATATTGCCTCCCGGCAATGATAGGATAAAAACTGAATAACCAAAAAGGTTACATAGGTTTCGTCATGGTAAGGGACCTCTTTATCCCATTTGTCCCATACATAGTCTGTGCAGTCTTTCTCTAAATCAGGGCGTGTTGGTAGTTGCCAACGCTCTGAGACTGCTTCGCTTATGAATTCTTGTAGTTGTTCTTTTGCTTCATTGCTCATTGTCGTACTCTTCATTTCCAAATTAAATGTTTAGGGTCTAAGAAATAATCTCTAGGCGGTTTGTTAAAACCAAAATCCTTGTACCATTCTCTCTTTCTAGCTTCTTTTGGATTGTATGTAGCTGATTCACAGTCTCTTCGCCATGTAACAAAAGCTAACGTCTTAAATTTCTCAACCGGGATTCTAGCTCTATGATTGTTGGACCTCATTATAACCCATTTACGACCAACTTTAATATCATAGACTCTAAAGCCATACTTCCCTAAAAACAAAGTCCTAAACCAATCAGACATCTGAGGGTTTAATAATCTTTCTTGCCTCTCCGGGGTAATAGTTTCTAATAAATCTTCAATCTGTTTCATTAGTTATCTCCTCTACTTTTTTTAAAACATCATTTATTTCTTCTCTAGTATATAGACCTATTGGCGGTATGTCTAGCTGACTTAATACTTCCCTATAAGAATCAAAGTCACTTGATGCATCAGGTCTATTAATATCTGTATAGATTTTAAAGTCGTATAAATCTAAATTAACATGAAACACTTCTACTAAAACATCATGGTTAAATAATACTTGTTTTAATGCCATTATCTTTTCTCCTCATAATTATTTTTAAGGACCAATATAATAACCCTTTTAAAACTTGTCAAGTTATTTTATAATAGAGTTTTATAAGTCGTTGCAATCCTTACTAGTGTGTTGGTGTTTATGGTTCGTGGTGCTCTGGTTGACTGGTGCAGTAGTGTTATAAAACACTAAAAAATAAAATTAAAAAAAGTTCTTGACATTTGAAAAAGTTTCTTTAATTTGTACTAGTCATTAACTATTTTAAGGAGGTTAAAAAATGGCGAATAAATTAAATTTTTATCAAACAGGGGGAGTTGAAAGACACCCGGACGGCTCTTTTTCGGTGTTTGGTTATATTGAGAATGAAACAACCGGGGAGGATATCGCAAGGCATAAAGTTAAATATTTTGATTATTCTTTAAAAGATGCAAGAAGAAAACATCAACAAGAATTAAAAGCTATTACAGAAGTATTTAAAGATTTAAAAATATTTAGTGCTGATGCTTTCGATAATACTTATTCAACTCAACTGCCTTTCGGTGGTGTAACATTAACAAGGGGATAACAATGGCAATGTTTAAAAGATTATTAAATGAAGTTCGGGAAGCCGAACAATTTAGAGAGGGTTTTCTTTGGTCTATGTATTTGGCAAACGTAGCGGAAAGAAAATTATTTAATCAGGACCCCTACAAAAACTATCAAGAATATATTAATAAAAATTATCATTGGTTAGTTCGGGTTTATCAATTAGAAAAGAAAAGGAGGGTAAAAAATGCGAGTTGAAAACATGAGAAGCACAAGAGGGAACACCGTTCCAAATCAATTTATAATTAATCATAACGGGGAGGAATTCTTTCAAAGT
>Ga0160422_10001009_pt1 | contig 17393 bp, 12 predicted proteins | sample Fk160mmetaG_FD_108192 | JGI IMG/M metagenome (GOLD analysis project Ga0160422, IMG submission 108192) | Marine microbial communities from the Central Pacific Ocean - Fk160115 60m metaG | ecosystem: Environmental > Aquatic > Marine > Oceanic > Photic zone | place: The Central Pacific Ocean... | reverse complement strand
ATCCTCCATGTATGATACACCTTTTCCTTTAATCGTATGAGCAATGAGAATAGCTGGATTACTGTCGTTACTTACCAGAAAGTCGAGTCCATCAACCACCTCCTCCATGTTATGACCGTCTATTTCCTTTACATCCCAACCAAATGACTGCCATTTTGCTGGGATATCAAACATCCTCATTTGATTTTCACAAAAGTCGTCGTTCTGAATTCTGTTACAATCGAGTATAACCTTCAGGTTCCCTAACTCGTGGTGTTTGGCAGCCATCGCTGCTTCCCACACACTTCCTTCTTGGATTTCACCATCACCCAACATCACAAACACATTCCGGACGCTGGACGATAATCGCCCAGCGATGGCGCAACCCATGCCAAAAGATAGTCCCATCCCTAGTGATCCAGCAGAAAAATCAACACCAGGACACCATTTCATGTCAACGTGTCCTTGGCAAACGCCACCCAAAACTCGATATGATTCCAAATCTTGTTTTGTAATGAAGTTCATTTCGGCCAATATCGCATACATACCCGGAGAAGCATGCCCTTTTGACAGAATAAACCTATCCCTGTCCTCCCAATCTGGTTCATCTGGCTTTACTCTTAGGTAATTAGCATAAAGAGCGGACAGCAGGTCAATTTCCGAAAGTGAACCCCCTGGGTGACCTGCTTGAGCACGGTAAACCATTTTAACAATCTCTACACGACATTTTCTAGCAAGTTCTTCTAATTCTGCAATGGACATCGACATATTACGACCGAGTGGATGTCGTCAAAGACAACCTTTGATGGTTTTGTTCGGTTGAAGTAAACTATTTTGCCAGTCTAAACATCGAGCCCAACTTACTGATTAGGTTTTTAGATATCAATCCGAAATCTCTCAATAGGTTGCCATTACTTGGTAAAGTCCTTGTTGCCAGCCACAGGAATACCAACACAAACCATCCAAAGAATAAGAGGGAAAGGAAGTTATTGAGGACACCAGTTGAGAATAATTGGGTAAGATCTATCTCAAGAACTATCAACAACGCCACTAGGACGCCCAGAATTGATTCGCCAGCAATGAAGCCTGCGCCAATTAATACGCCCCTATTTTCTACCTCTTTAGCCGCCGCTATTGCCCACTCTGACGGCTCATCTCGTAATTCTCCATCAACTCTGATGTGAGCACTCCTGAAGGCAAAATAGGATAACACTCCACCAAGCATTATTGGTACTGATAAACCAAGTGGCAAATAGATACCAATGGCGACGCTCATAACTGGCATTTTTAGCCAAATTAATACTATCGCAATTGCTACTCCTAAAATTATCATTTGCATATTTACATCACCGACAAAAGAACCTCGAACTATATCACCAATTAGCTCAGCTTGAGGGGCTAATAATGCATTATCACACGATCTCCCGGTTTCAGCTGCTTCTCTTAAGCAAGCGGTTTTTGTTATCCCGAACGCATTATGAAGCAATTTTAGCGTAGGACCAATGACCAATGCCCCTGTTATTACACCGATTATCTCGGCAGTCTGTTGCAACCTAGGAGTTGCACCGACCATGTGTCCGGTCTTCAAATCCTGCATGACGTCACCGGCAATTGCTGCCGAAGAGGCGACTATTGATGCAATCAGCATTGTTGCTAACATCAGTGTAGGAGTCGACAAACCTAGCATCAAATCACCGATAATCCAAACTAAAGCCACTGTGAACAACAAGGTAGCAATTGTCATACCGGATACGGGAGAATTTGATGACCCTACCACACCCGCAATGTAGCCTGCAACTGCTGCAAAGAAAAATGCGGTTACTGCCAAGAAAGCAGCACCTGCGATTGACAAAATAAGCGAGCCAGTTTTCCACCAGTAAAACAATAATGTTATGCCGACGATTATGGAGCAAAAAATGAAGACGAACTGCATCGGTAGGTCAATTTCAGTCCGCAGGAGGTTTTCCTCCTCAGCAGACGATGTTTTGAGCGCCTTAGAAATTCCTGTGATGATACTTTTTCTCATTGACCATAGAGTGTATAATCCACCAACAACCATAGCGCCAACACCAGCATATCTAATCTGCGTCGCCCAGATTCCTTTGAATTGCTCAACACTAGATTCCCCTGGTCCCCAGCCATTCACTAATCCATACATCGGAACTAGGACCATAAAACCGAGCATACCACCAAGGAAAATAAATGAAGCAATTCTGATACCGACAATGAACCCGACAGACAATAATGCAACTGATAGGTCTATGCCTCCGTAAATCTTGGTCCCAACAAAATCAAATACTCCCTCAACTGTGTGGTGGGTCGCCTGGAATCCTTTGACCATTAATCCATAAATTGCACCGATTCCTAGGGCATACAAAATTGCCTGCGAGCCCTCTCCGCCTTCCTCACCAGCTACTAATACTTCTCGACAGGCGACCCCCTCGGGATATGGTAAGGCTTCCTCAACAATGAATAATCGCCTCAGTGCAATAGTGAACATGGTTCCCATCAAGCCACCTAAGAGCGCAATGATTGTGGTCTCAATCAACTTGATGTCATCCCATAAGTTAGGAATCACCAGCAATGCAGGGACGGTAAATATCACACCAGCAGCTAAGGATTCACCAGCACTTGCCATGGTTTGAACTGCGTTATTTTCAAGAATGCTTACATCTTTGAACAAACTCCTCAGAATGATCATTGACATTACCGCAGCAGGTATACTAGCTGACACGGTCATCCCTGCATAGAGTCCTAAGTATGCGTTAGCAGCGGTCATCAATATTCCTAGCAGAATCCCCACCAGAACAACCCGCACCGTCAACTCTAGTGGTGACTCGGTTGCTGGTATGTATGGTGAACCGTGCTCTGCCATGGCATGGCTAAAGAATTCTAATTGTTGAAAACATCGGAAAATATTTGGGAATACCACCACCAACATCATAAGTTTATTTCTCGTGGTAAATTAGACGGTAGATTGTCATGAATGATAATTGGCACGAAATGTCTCCAGTTGAGGTAATGATTGATTTAGATGTTTCTAGGTCAGGATTATCCAGTAGTGAAGTAGATTTGAGGAGGGAAAAACATGGTGAAAATCGATTGGCAGAACCTGAACGGACTCCCGGTTGGAAACGGTTTTTATCACAGTATAATGACCCGTTAAATTACCTCCTTATTGGTGCCGCAATCGTTGCTCTTTTGATACACCCTGATGAACCAGGTGATGCAATATTTATTTTCATGGTCCTTACAGCAAACGCTTATTTTGGCTACTGGCAAGAAGGCCAAGCTGAACAAGCCATGGAATCCCTAAAGCAAATGTCCATATCTCAATGTGTGGTTGTTCGAAATGACTCTGATATTGAGATTGCCACGTCTGAACTAGTTCCTGGTGATATTGTAAATTTGTATGAAGGCCTCAATGTCCCCGCTGACATTAGGATATTAGATTCGTTTCAATGCAGAATCGATGAGTCTGCGCTTACGGGTGAATCACTAACAGTCCTAAAGAACGTCGAGTCACTACCGGATGACACACTCTTGGCAGATCGTAAAAATATGGCATTTATGGGTACCTGTGTCGCATCTGGCAGGGCGGTTGGGGTTGTTGTTACAACCGGCATGAACACTCAACTCGGCAGAATAGCAAGCGATATTGCAAGTTCAGACACTCCAAAAACCCCGCTGGAACTCAAGTTGGAATCATTGGGCAAATTCCTCGGATTTATTGCTCTCATTGTGGCAGTTTTGTTGGTCTCAATTGAAATGATAATTGCCTATGGTGACCCAAAAATCGATATTTGGGAAGCAGCTATCGATCAATTCATAATTGCAATCGCCATTTTCGTCGCCATTGTTCCCGAGGGTTTACCAATTATTCTAGTGATCACCCTTGCATTGGGTATGCGCAACATGGCCAAGCACAAAGCCATAATCCGGCGAATGAAAGCCGTTGAAACACTTGGTTCAACCACGGTCATATGTTCAGATAAAACGGGAACCTTAACAAAAAATCAAATGACTGCGAGACAAATTTCAACAACGGAAGGTACATTCCAGATTACTGGAGAAGGCTTCAAGCCCAAAGGAGATATTCTATTTGAGGGTAAGCCACTGGGAGACGACGATTTATCAAAGCATCAAAACGACCTTGGTTTCAGGTTGGCTGCTGCGTGTCTGAGTTTGTGTCATAACTCTCAAATTAGTAAAACTGATGGGCAATGGAACGCATTGGGCGACCCCACTGATTCTGCTTGTGCTGTTGCAGGATGGAAAATCAACGGCGACGTCCACAAATTTGCTCAGCGTCACAGCAGGTTGCATGAATTCTTCTTCGATACCAAACGTAAACGTATGTCTGTAATACATGAATATGAGGGCGAACGTTGGGTTTTCTCCAAGGGTGGCGCTGGTGGATACATCGATTTAGTTGAATGGAAAGTTTCGGGTGATGAAATTGTACCAATAGAGCCGGAAGATTTCGATACGGCTGCAGAAGCAAACAAGGATATGGCTGGCAAAGCGATGAGAGTTTTGGCATTGTGCGCCCGTCAATTAGATGATGATGAGGATATCTATGATGTGGAAAAGATTGAATCAGGTTTCATTTTCCTAGGCTTAATTGGTATCATGGACCCGCCTCGTCCAGAAGTAAAAGACGCGATTGAAGTATGCCAGAATGCTGGAATAAAGGTCAAGATGATTACTGGTGATCAACAATTTACCGCCAGCGCTATCGGTAAGGAATTGGGTATTACTGATGGAGGTATCCCGGCAGTAAATGGTAGTTCAATTATCAACTTCAGTGACGCAGAAATGGATGAGGCTGCTGCTAATTCAACAATATTTTCGCGCGTCACACCGGACCAAAAAATGCGTATTGTAAGCTCTCTACAAAATCAAGGTGAGATAGTTGCCATGACTGGTGACGGAGTAAATGACGCACCAGCATTATCAAGGGCGAATATTGGTATTGCAATGGGTATCTCTGGGACAGATGTAGCCAAGGACGCTGCTGATATGGTATTACAAGATGATAATTTTGCAAATATTGTGAATGCTGTTGAGGAAGGTCGGAAAATATATCAAAACATACGAAATTTTGTGCGCTATCAGGTTTCAACAAACGTTGCAGCCGTATCCTTAATCGTAATTTCTACGCTTATTTTTGGCTGGAGCCTACCGCTAACCGCAACACAAATTTTAGTAATTAATATTCTAATGGACGGCCCCCCTGCAGTCGCTCTCGGCGTCGAGAAAAAGCATGGAAATGTAATGAATAGGCCTCCTAGACCAGTAGACGAGGGCCTGCCGAATAAAAATGATATTTGGTTGATTTTCTATCTTGGTGCGGTCATGGTTGCTGGCACTCTATTGGTATTCTTCTTGGCGGGTGGCGGTCTTGAGCAATGTGATGGTTTGCCTCTGTCAGACGGCAGTAACTTACCGTTTGATCAGGCTGCATGTAATCAAGGTGATTCGGTTGCAATTGCTGAATGGGAAAGCTACGCTGACGAGCGGTTTATACACGCACAAACTATGACTCTCTCGGTATTTATCATGTTTCAGTTATTTAATGTAATGAATTGCAGATCCCAAGAAGAGAGCATATTTTCATTAGGTGTGTTTTCCAACAAAGCGATTAACATCGCGTTTTTAGCATCATTTTGTTTGTTGCTGTTCTTTGTCCAGTTGGCGAATGTTACTATACCACTTACTAATTTTGAAATCGGCGGTTTATTATCAACCAAAGTGCTATCCTTCGATGATTGGATGATAATTGTTTTTGTCGCTATTTTAGTGATCATTATCGAGGAGTTTAGGAAATTCATTGTTAATTCAAAAATATTCGCAATCGGTAACGCTCGGTAGATTTTCTGCATATATATTTGAAGGACGGCAGGGACCATTCACCATGCCCGGTTGGATTTCAACACCTGCTTCAGCCGGGTGCGACGCAGATTGGGTGGAAAATCTCAGTCACATGGTCGCCTCCAAGCAATGGAGTAGTGGACTTTCCGAGATCGTCAAAAAACTGCAATCTGGTCAGCGGCTCACTGTTGAAGATGGTGTTAGATTGTATGAGCACCCAAATCTTCACGAAGTAGGCCAATTGGCGAATATGGCCAAAATGGCACGTTACGGAAAATATGTTTTCTTCAATTCAAATGTTCACATTAATCAAACCAACATTTGCGTTCTAGCTTGCAAGTTCTGTGCCTTTAGGCGAAGTAAGCGACAATCTGATGCATACGATTTGTCGATTGATGCTTATCTTGAAGAAATGGCAAAATATGCTAATCTTGTAGACGAAGTTCATTCTGTAGGCGGGCTCCATCCCGATTGGGATGTAGAGCATTATGAAAACTTGATTAATGTAGCAAAGCAACATTATCCAGACATAGCAATCAAGGCATTAACTGCTGTCGAGATAAAACACCTCTCTCAACAGAGCAATATCACCTATCAAGAAACCTTAGAAAGATTGAAGACCGCTGGATTAGATTCCCTACCAGGCGGTGGAGCTGAAATTCTTAATGATGCTGTCAGAAAAGTAATTTGTAACGGTAAAGAAAGTTCTAGCGAATATTTAGAAATTCACCGTCAAGCTCATGCTTTGGGCATACCATCAAACTGCACAATGTTATTTGGAACCATTGAAACTATACGTGACAGAGTATTACACATGGACCAGCTAAGGAAGCTTGCTGATGAATATAACTTGTTCCAGTGCTTTGTGCCTTATCCATTCTTGCCAGATTCAACGAGGTTGCCTGAGGCTCAACTGGCAACATCGAATGAAGTATTGAGGACTATCGCCGTATCCAGGTTGATGCTTGATAGCATACCACACATCAAGGCATATAGAATGAACATAGGAGATGAGGTAGCAGAACTAGCTCTGAACTTTGGGGCTGATGATATTGACGGAACGGTCAGGCAGGAGTCTATCATGCACCTTGCTGGCGCTAATTCAAGTCTCAACTATGACATATATCAAATGGCTAAATTGGTCAAAGATGCTGGTTTCGTGCCCATCAAGAGAAACACAACCTACACTTACTTCACAACCATTAGTGTTAAGCCACCAAAACGCCCGAGGAGACTAAATGTTATTGCGTGAGGTTTAGATATGGTTGTTAACATTCCAGCACTAGACAACAATCGTTTTTCCTCGTGGAAAAATACCATTGGTCGAGTTGCGTTTATGAATTGCGATCCGCTATTTCTTCAATTAAGTTCAGACTGGAATGTTCTTTCGGCTCCGCCATCTTGGCTTACAGGTCATCTTCTTCGTCGCGATTGCATAATTGCACCAATACCTGCAGCTGATTATGCCAAGAACTCACAACAACTCGTGCTTTTGCCGGATTTGGGAATTTGCTCAAAGGGCGAGGTTGGAAGTGTCCTGCTGTTTGGGTCAACTCCACTTGAATCAATGACTTCAATATCGCTACCATCAGATTCTTCTTCATCCGTTGCGTTGCTAAAGTATATTCTTAAACAAAAAGGTCTCAAACCAAAACTCACCGTAATGGGTCCAGATATTGACACTATGTTGTCGGTGTCAGACGGTGCCCTGATAATCGGTGATAGAGCGCTCGACGCCTCAAAACAATACCCTGACAAGGTAATCTTAGATTTGGGCCTTGAGTGGCAAAACATTTCTGGTTTCCCGATGGTGTTCGGCGTGTTTGCTGCACGCAGGGATACTCCGCTAGGCAGTATTAAGAGGGCCTATGAATCACTACTTGAGCAACTAACCGAGTTTGAAAACAACCAGCATAGAAGAGACCTCATAGTCGAATTATCAGCCGGTAGTTCAGGTTTGTCGACTTCTCGCTTGGATCAATACTTTAGCGAGGTATTCAACCGCCTTGATGAAGAACACATCAACGGATTAAACAAATTTCTGAAAGATGCTTGCAGTATCCAGCAAGGAGCTGAATTTCTGCGCCTTTAATCATCTTTTTTGACTGTTTTAACCTTTCTAACTTTCCTTACTGTTGGCGCATTCATATCCTGCTTGTTTACCGGTTTCTTGCTGGTAATTACTCGCTCTCCAGGTATGTCCAGTTTTCCATCCAAGCGTTTTCTCTTAGTGCTCATGATAGGGCCTTGAGCATACCGATTAATTCTACCGCTACGTCGCTTAACATCTCTTTTCTCGACAAATTCAGCATCATCATCAATAGTAAATGCTCTCCTGTCAGTGGGTTTTTCCTCAGTTGGGATGTTTTCAGTCAAAATTGGAGTCTCATCAACCTGTTTAGTGATATAATCAGAATCGACGATAGGTTTTGGCTTTGTATACTCCTCTAGGTCATATTCAGCGGCGATCAATGTGGCATCTTCATAAGTTTGCTCATCAACATCGCCGTCTTCAAAGTCAGCATCATCTAGAATCAGCGAATTGCGGTTCCGTCTCCTAACTAGCACCCACATCAACAAAACGACGCTTACTGATATTGCAATAATTAGCACCATGTTGTTCGATACTGACTGAAGCATAGTGTTAATTTGAGAATCTTCTTCTTGAACAGCAGTGAAGTTAAGTTCTGGTGTTGGAGAGTTATCGGAATTCCACCACAGCATCGAGAGTATTTCACCTTCGAGGGTTGTTTGCTGTATCAGTATTGGGTGGCTTTCAACTAAATTGGTGATAGATGAGTCGATTACCGATATTTGCTCATTGAGGTATAAGGTGACAGGTAAGCTGATATTTGGTGAAACGTCAAATATGGTTTTAAAATTAAATGTTAGTTGTTCCTTGTCATATGTTTTGGTAAATGATAAGCCAGATAGTATTTCACATTGAACTGTCCCATTGTTTATTTGCCCGACAGATAGCTCAATACTATCGCGTAATTTCTGGACATAATCATTCTTATCCATGTTGTGGCAAAAAGCACTCTCTACCATATTTGTCTCTTCATAACTTATGCGTTGGTCTGATGTTATACTTCGCCTCGACAAATTTCGGAACAAGTATGTATCAGATTGCGACATGGTATAAACATCTTCAATGATTATAGTGTTGCCTTCGATTTCTATGATCATTGACCTGATTGTTTGCAAGTCAGGGTCCCTACTGCATAACGTCGAGTTGTAACAATTAAAATCATAGTCGTCTTGATAAGAATCTCCATCATCATCATTATCTAGCGTGTCTGGTATGTTGTCTCCATCCAGATCAGATCCCATTGCTCCGTAACCTTCCGGGTATGATGCGCTACCATATATTGCAATGTGATTTGAATCGGTCGCAACATAGAACTCTGCTATCATTCCGCCCGTTTCAACGAACGCAAAGTCAAGTGCCTTGTGCATGAGCCGAGTTGAGTGTAATTGATTGAATGTAGAACCGTCTAGGGCAATCAATTCCGGTGTTGAGTCAGATTCTAAGATGTATAGGATATCTTCACTAGCGGACCAAGTTATTCCGGAGTTTTTTCCAGTATCTATGGATTTTAGAGCAATACCTGATATGGAATATGAAAATACATTTCCACTTATAGTGGATATGGCGAACTTTGCATCTAATTTGCTGAACCCACAACCGGTAATTTCCTCGTCAACAGTTATCTGACTGCCTATTGGCTCACCCTGTTCGTCCCATAACTGAACTTTGCCTAACTCATCCCCAGTTATCATGTAGTCACCGTTGTTGGAGAATCCAACACAGGTAACATCAGATGTATGAATGCCATTGAGTGCCATAACCTCGCCTAGGTGATTTGAATCAAGGACCAGGGCGCCATTATTCATGTTTGGAACAATTAACAAATTACCGTCAGGGGACCAATCAAGGTTTCCGGGTCGATTATTACCACGAGCCTTATTTGATTTAATTGCTAATTCAACTGTGTCGATAATTTGAACCGAATCAGGAATTGCTTCCTGTGCTACTGTGGTAGCTGCGATGTAACGCCCGTCGGGGGAGAAGTCAATGTGGTATACATCACGACCTAAATCGAATATTTCGATAAATTCGTAATTTGATGCGTTGTGTATTTCAACGAAAGTGTTGTATGAACTTGCAATCAATGTCCCGTCTGGACTGATTGTGACGGTGTTGGTGTAAGCATCTGTGGCTGTCGACATAGTGGAATTAATGAAGTTGAGTCCTGAAGATGACGCATTCGCAGTTGGTGCTATGGTGATACACAAAATTATGGCAATAAGACTCAAGTTCCTCTTGCCCAACATGTGATTTCATAATTTGCTAGATTCAGAACTACTTGAACATATACCCGAACAACGGAAAAATATTGACAATTAATTTCCAAATTAGCAAATTCAAACGGATGGTTCTTGAAGGTCATTATACTGGATAGATTATGCCCACCCCATTGGAACAGGATGACAATGGAAACTATATTGTAAGAATTGGTCATTCACCAGACCCCGATGATGCCTTTATGTTTCACGCAATGACAAATAATAAATTCCCAACCCCTGGTTATCACTTTATTCATGAGTTACAGGATATCGAAACGCTCAATCATCGGGCTATGAATCAAGAACTCGAAGTATCTGCTGTTTCCATACATGCCTTTCCAGATATTGCTGACCACTACAGTCTGATGAACTGTGGTGCATCGATGGGTGAGGGTTATGGACCAATGATTGTTGGAAAATCTGGAGTTACTGTTGAACAAGCAAAGGAATCTGTCATTGCCGTACCAGGCCTCAAAACCAGCGCCTATCTCGGGCTCAGATTGGCCTGGGGTGATGTAACTGTAGAGGTAGTTCCATTTGATGAAATAATCCCCCGGATTCTCGACGATACCTACCTGACGGGTCTTATAATTCATGAAGGACAGTTGACCTATGTCGACTATGATCTAGATGTGTTAATCAATATCGGCAAGTGGTGGAACAACAAAACCAACAATTACCCCATGCCCTTGGGCGGTAATGTGGTTCGCAAAGACTTGGGTGAAAAAATGATGCAAGATATAACGATGTATACTAAACAAAGTATACAATACGCCATAAATAACCCCGATGAGGCATTGGAATTTGCTAAAAAGTGGGGTAGAGGCATTGATGACGATACCAACCGAAAATTCGTCACTATGTATGTTAATGACCGAACAATAGACTATCGAGAAGATGGAAGAGAATCAATCCGTCAATTCATTCATGAGGGACAGAAAATTGGTTTAATTAAGTCAGAATTTGATGTCAAGGCAATGAGATTTATCGGGGCGACAGAATGACTGGAAAACCAAAAGTGAGCCAATTTGGGTCGGTAGACCCAGCACCTCCCTTGCGGTCCGGTGAAGTAGCGGATTGGGAGCAGTCTTTAACTGATGATGACACGCCAATGTTTCAGAGGATGAGAAATGTATTTGCTCTAAGAAACAAGGGCACTGATGAGGCTTGCCTTGCTCTTTGCTCAGGATTCCAATCAAAGAGCGCCCTGCTCCGTCATGAGGTAGCTTACGTATTGGGTCAGATGCAAAATGAGGCCGCAATTCCAACTTTGGTGGAAGTACTAGGCGATGAAAATGAACATGTAATGGTCAGGCATGAAGCCGCTGAAGCGCTCGGTGCAATTGGTAATTATGAAATTAAACCAATTCTAGAAAATTACGTTGACCACCCATTGCCAGAGATAGCAGAATCATGTGAGGTCGCGATAGACTTACTTGATTGGTGCAAGTCTAAAGAGTATCAAGAAGTAGATTGTTAGACAAATTCAATAACTATTGGTTACAGCAAAGGCTGGAGAGAAATATGCCGCATGAAAATGTTCAATTGGCTCAGGCACCTAACGGAGAGATAGGGCCAAGATGCAAGGCATGTGGAATTCGTATGACATTCGGGGCTGCTATGGTTATCGACAATAATTACTACTGTTGGAAGTGTTATGTTGAAGCGACAGGAGCAGATTCAGCGACAACAGTTGTTGAAGCAGAGCAAAGATTCTGGATGACTAGCGAATAAGTCATTGAATCTGATTCTTGGTGTGGTAATGTTTTCAACAGGTTGGGCAAGATTCGCACATCAATTCACTAACTATTATCGTAACTCTAACCTATGGTCGCCACCAAGAACTAGATTTCGCGAGTGGATGTTTATTCCATTTGGTAATTCGCCACCAATACGACACAAGGGATTTTCTGATATTGATGGAGTTAGGCAATTCATTACGCAACGACCAATGCACTCATGCTTCTATTCAACTGCTTATTGGCACAAACCATATGAGTTGAAAATGGCGGATAAAGACTGGATTGGTGCAGACCTTATCTTTGACCTCGATGGCGATCACCTACCTGGTGTAACGGACAGAGACTTCCCGGCTATGCTAGATGTCATACAAGAGCAGGCATACACTTTGTGGAATGATTACTTACAACCAGAGTTTGGTTTTGATGAAAAGTATCTCCAAGTTACCTTCTCCGGACATCGAGGATTTCATTTACACTATCGTGACCCGGCATTATTCCAGTTAGATTCAGAGGCACGGAGGGAAATAGTCTCACACATTAGGGGTGAGGATGTCGATGTCAAAAGTAGCTTGTTAAGATATCATCAAGGTGATCGGACAGGGTGGTCAAAAAGGATAAATGGCGGTATGTCAAAGGTTGTCGAGAAACTACAGATTATTGCTCAAAAAAATAAGGGCTACACTGCGCTGCTCGATGAATTACACAAAGGCCTGATATCACAAGCCAAAAGGGAAAACAGAACTAGTAGTAAAGGCAAAACCTCTATTCAGAAGCTTGCAGATTTACTCATCAACGAGCAAAGAGTCAACAGACTACTGAGTGGGAATTTTGGCGTATTGGATAGGTATGAGGGTCTATTTTTAGATCTACTGAAAACCGATACCTCTGTTGTGTTAGCCAATGCTGGTGAGGCCGATGAAGTCGTAACGATTGATGTTAGACGGCAAATTCGTTGGCCTACATCTCTGCACGGCAAATCTGGACTCAGGGTGACGGAATTTCCTCTAGCGCGGTTAGATCCAGATAAGTCAACTGCGTTCGACCCGCTAAGTGAGACAATAGCACTGCCAAATGATAAGAAACTAAACGTAGAGATGATACAAGACGATTGCAGGTTTAGATTCTTCGATCAAGAATGGGAACCGCAACTAGGAGATACTATCGAAATAAGCGAAGCAGGCGCAACTTTTCTGATATTGAAAGGGTGGGCAAAAGTTGTCTGACTTACCCCATAATTTGGTACATATTTTGAGGTTTTTTTCGGTAAGGTTCAATACTATTCATCCCTCCCTCCCAACTAGGTGAGAGTGTGGGGTTCAGGAAGAACAAGAAAAAATCTGCGGCTCAGCCGCCAAATCCTGCCTTACCACCCGCACCTCTCCCACCCTTACCAGGGATGCCATTACCTGTTCCTGACGCAACTGCCGTGCCAGAATTACCGATTCCCAGCGAACTACCACCTGCGACCCTTCCGGTTCCTAATGAACTACCTGCCCCATCTTTACTTAATGAAGCAAATAACCTCCAACAACCCAATGAAAATAAAACTAGTAATGACTATGGTGATTTGTGGGCGAAAAAGTCTAACAAACCACTGCCGCAAATATATGGTCACATAGACCGTATTTCCTCTGGCGAGGCAGGTTCCTTGCTAGACAGATATGCCGACCGATTTGGTCATTCGTTAGATCGTGATATAATAGTCCTGAGGAAGCAGCAACACGATGAAAAAATTGCGGAAATTAGGGATGCTCCAGTTGTCGAATTACTAGACGAGAACAAGGAACTTACACCTGAGGAGATGCTCAATAACATTGAGAATGAAATCAGAACCCTAAAACCAACCTATCAAGAAGCTAAATCAGCTAATGACGCAGATACTCTGGCAGAATTAAAGCCTCAACTAGAGATGCTGTTAAAGGAGCGTAAACAGATAATGGCGAGCATGGTCCAAGAAGACGTTGGTGAAGAAGCCCCAGAATCTGCAGCACCGGTAGTAGCACAAGAAGCCGAGGAAGAGGATTTATTCGTCACTTTCGTTTCTATAGTTGATGAGTTGCTAGGCTCTAACCTTCCAAGTGAGGTTGTAGAAGCGTTCGTCGGTTCTGATGATTTTTCCATTTACCAAACAGTTGGTAGTGATCCGCTGTCTGCCGATGATGAGATGCGGGGGCTGTTTTTCGGAATCGTCGACAACCAACTGGGTAATATGGATCAAGATTCGATCGAGGAATTTGTTGGGTCAAGCGATTTCCAGATTTACAGCACAATAGGTGAAATGTATCAGTGAGATGATTAAATGGGATTATTAGACAAAGCAGGTGGAACCTCTACTAAAACTGAAGCCAAGCCAAAACCAAAGGCCAAGCCGGTAGCAAAAGCGAAACCCAAACCAGAACCAATTGTTGAAGAAGCAACCTCGCAAGTTGTAGAAAGAACAGCAATAGCTGAAAAGAAAAAGAAGGCAAAGAAGGAAAGAAAACCCAGAATACCTCGTCCAACAGGACTTCCAGAAGGTTATGAAATAGCCAATAAACTTGATAGAACTATGAGTTGGTTTGTTAATTTTGGGTGGAACTTTGGTGTCCTACTCGCAGCAATATTCATGATGGCTGGTGATACAAGTGTCGTCACAACAATATTGCTCATAGTGTCACTGATAATGATAATTTTAAACGTGGTTGTTCTACCATTTAAGACCGGTAGAAACCTAGGACAGTTTGTTGCGAGAATTAAATTCGTTAATACAACAGGCGAGCGTGCGACACCATTCCAAGGTATGCTATCCAATTCAGTTGGTATTTTTGCGTTATTCGGACTGATGTTTGTGTTCGTATCCACCAGTAAGTTTGGTGACAAAGACGCAGGAGCTGGTCCAATAATTTGGACTGTTATCGGTGCAATATTCCTGATTCTTTACATAGTAAACTGGCAATTTGCCAAAGCTAGTCAATACAATCAAGGTCTATACGATGTGTTATTTGGTGCATTCCTTGTCAAGCACGTGCCTACCAAAGAAGAGAAAGCATCTGGTTTCTGGGCTAAATTCGAAAGCATGGGCGATTATGGTGACAAATTTGCTGCTCGGCGAGAAGCAAAACGGATTGCCAAAGAAGAAGAAGCGAAAGCGGCGGCGAATGAATCGACTGAACAAGATGCTGAGGACAGTCCAGCCGAAGAAAAATCAGATGAACAGCCTGAAAAGAAACCGAAGGCCAAACCGAAGGCCAAACCAAAGGCGAAAGGGAAGGCTAAATCAAAAGCAAAATCCAGTAACGCCAAGTAATAACTAATTCACCTTCGGTGTATTCTTTATGCTTGTCTAGAGTCAGCATGGAATCTAATTATCAATCTATAATTTATTGATTCCATTATGAAATAAGGCTTGATCAGAGGGAACAAACTAGATTTGGTTTCTATCTATTGAGTCATTATTCCGATTCGGTATGTTCGGCTTGATCCCTAGCTAGTTCACGCATATCTTCGACTTCGTCCAGTTCATCGACAATCTCCTCACCAAGCAAAGTCTCCAAGACATCTTCCATTGTAACGATGCCTGATGTCCCACCAAACTCGTCGGTTACTATAGCGATTTGTTGCCTGTTGGTTAAGAATAAGTCTAGGGTCGCATCGACTGAACTACTCGCTGATATACTAAGCACATCTTTAGCAAGTTCTGATATTTTGACATCCCATTCATCTCGACTCGCAGCCATCAATAACTGTGAACGAATTATGATTCCTTTGATATCATCAATAGATTCGTCATAAATCGGAATTCTTGAAAATCTAATTACATGATTTTCATCCATTATTTCTCGGATTGTAGAGTTCATTTGGAATGCTGTAAGCACAACACGTGGCGTCATTACTTCGTTAACACTTATTTCACGTAGCCTTAGTAAGTTGTGAATGACAGTTTCTTCATCAACTTCCAATATACCTTCTTCTTCGCCTAAATCAGCTAATGCAGCAACATCATCCCGAGTTACTAACGATTGTTCACCTTTAGGTAAAATCTTCTTCAGCCATTGAATTGGAACTATCAATAGGGTTAACAAAACTGTTGTGTAGTGAAGGACATAACCAGCAGAAGGTGCAAGTTGTTTCCAATATGCTGTTCCTAATGTTTTGGGTATTATCTCAGATAGTAATAAAACCGCTAGAGTTAGTATTACTGATGCGAAGGTCAATGCATCTTCACCATACAACTTTTGGACCTCTGAACCTACACCAGCGGCCCCCATGGTATGTGCGATGGTGTTGAGTGTTAGTATTGCGGTTAAGGGCTTGACTGCATCATCATCCTTTAGCGTAGCCCAAATCTTACCAATTTTAGTGCCATCTTTTTCCATTACAGCAATATGTGTATGGGGTATTGAGAGGACAATTGCTTCTAATATTGAGCAGAGAAAAGATACACCAAGTGCAAGTGTAACATAGAAAATCAACAATGTGTAATCCATGAAGTTTCGACGGCCCCTAGACGATGCGCTGTTTTGGCCTGTGGATTCTAGTTATTCAAAATGACGCTCGGAAGATATAACATAGTCAAATTCAATAAAGCAGTCCATCGCAGGGTATAGTAAGGGAATACCATGTCACAAGACGGCGAATATGTGCTGATCTGTGTTGCATGGCCGTATGCTAATGGTCCCCTACACTTAGGTCACGTAGCAGGATGTTATCTGCCACCAGATATACAAGCAAGATATGAGAGAGCAATTGGTAACCGAGTGTTGATGGTGTCAGGGTCTGACGAGCATGGTACGCCAATCACCGTAACAGCAGAGCAAGAAGGTGTTCAGCCACAAGAGATAGTGGATAAATTCCACGCCATTAACACCAAAGCACTGTTAGATTTAGGTTGTTCTTGGGAGCCAACTGTTGACCCACGCGGAGTCGAGTATGGTGGCGCGTTGTTCAATCGTACTAGTGATATTCGCCACAAAACAATTGTCAAAGATAACTTCATCAAACTACTCAACGCAGGATTCTTTGAGCGCAAAACTACTCAACAATATTATGAAATAACCAGTCATGGTAACGGCAGATTTCTCCCCGATCGCTACGTTGAGGGCATCTGTCCAACATGTGGGTACCAGGAAGCTAGAGGTGACCAATGTGATGAATGTGGTGCAACATATGAAGCGATTGACCTGCAAGAGCCAAGATCAAAAATGAATCCAAAGAATAGTATCGAGGTTAGGGATACTGACCATTTTTTCTATCGCCTCGATTTATTCCAATCCGCACTAGAACAACATGCAGCGAATCAAGATAAAATTTGGAAACCAAATGTCAGGGCCATGACCAAACAATGGCTGGATATGGGATTACGACCAAGAGCCGTAACCCGTGATTTAAATTGGGGTATAACCTTGCCATTAGATGGGGACGAGTGGGATGGTAAATGTGTCTATGTTTGGTTTGAAGCGGTTCAGGGTT
>Ga0160422_10001008_pt1 | contig 17397 bp, 19 predicted proteins | sample Fk160mmetaG_FD_108192 | JGI IMG/M metagenome (GOLD analysis project Ga0160422, IMG submission 108192) | Marine microbial communities from the Central Pacific Ocean - Fk160115 60m metaG | ecosystem: Environmental > Aquatic > Marine > Oceanic > Photic zone | place: The Central Pacific Ocean... | reverse complement strand
TTTAAGATTTTTAAACATGCCAACATAATGATCGACTTTTTCATTGATGGCCTTTTTTAGTTCTTCGTAGTTTTCCATAGAAGATAAATCAATATCCAATAACCCAAAAATATCATCAATGGAATAATCCGCAATATTGGTGTTGAATTGTGTTTCCGTGACAATTTTATCAAAATTAATGTTTTTACGTAATTCGTCAATTTCTTCACTGGTTCTTCCTCCGTTTTTAGCGTCCATTTCTTTCAAATAGGAACTATTCAATTCATTTTGCGTTTGTAAGATAACTTTATTCAGTCGTTCCATATTAAATACTTTGAATATTATTATTTAAATATTGTTTCACAAAATGATTCATGAGCGATATTGTTTCAATTGACGAATTATTTCATTCCATTCAATCTCGCCTTCATACAGAGAGCGACTATGAACAGTTTCAGCAACATTTACAACAGTTTCATGAATTACAAAAAAGCGAAACGACCAAACAATCGATTATTTCTCATATAGTAGCGGATTTTTTAAGCGATAATATGATTTATTATAATAAGACAAGTAAGATATACTTCAATTATATCAATGATCATTATGTGCTCGTGAATGAAGATAATATGATTCACCATGTTCTTGATTATATTAGTCATTTCAAAGCCTATCGCAATGAAATGAATGTGTCGTTAAAAATGATGGTAAAAAATAAAATCATAAAGTCTATTAAAGAAACGAATATTCACGATGCTATTCCTGATACCGACACCATTCAAACGATTTTAACGACTTTATTTCCGCACATGTTTACACAAAAGGAATATTGTAAAATATTCCTTCTAATGATTGGGATGATTGTACTTAAAAAACGTCCATCTCAAAAATGCATCATGTTCATGAGGAATGAATTCAAACCGATTTTGAACGACATTAATAAATACATTACCTTGTATTTTTGTAGTCACAACATCTTCAATTACTTCAAGTTCAAATATACACAAGATCATATTGGTTTACAAACGTGGATGGTTCCTTGTCATCCGATTTCATATGATATGTATCATTTTACGGAACAGTTCTATGTCAACTTAATCTGTGTTTCCATTTATTATGCAAATCGTTATGAAGATATTGATCAATATTTAGAAAGTGTCGTTGGAGATATATCTCATGTATATGAACGCGTTCATTTCTTGAATGTTCAGAGTCGCGAACATATTGCACAAGGATTTATGAATCAATATATGATTCAAAAGTCGGGTGAGTATATGGATCAAAAAGATGTATTATTTTTATGGAAGCGGTACGTATCAGAAAAAGATTTATTTGTACATCCATTCACAAGTTATCAAGATTTTTTAATCACTATATTCCAACACACGAATCAGGAGTATAATGAAGATAACAACCATAATTGTATCCAAGGTTATTGTAGCATGGAGATTCCTGCGATTGACCTCTTTCGAGATTTCTGGAATGATCACTTTGTGTTTTGTGAAGACGAATATTACTTTGAGATGAGTGAAATATTACACTTATTTCATCAAGCCCACAAACAGAAAAAGCTCCCCATTAGTGAATCGACCATTGTTTTAATATTGCAGTCTTATTATACACAATATCCGATTATTAATGGGAAGGCGGTGCATAATGTAAAATGTGATTTGTGGAATAAAAAGAAAGAAATTGACCTTTTTGTAGAGAAAGAAAAGATCAATGTCAAGAATAATGCCCATACGTTGTATAAAAAATACAGTGAATATCAAAAAGAAAAATCGATTAAAATAAGTAAAAAGTATTTCACAATGTATATGGATCAATTACGGAGCATGGTACCACCTACGTCTCCCTCTACTTCTTCACATTAAATGCCACTAGCATACAAATAAATACAAATAAAAAGATGAGGCGTAGAAAATAGATGCTATTGAAGACTCCTTGGATATAGACGATATATTTTTGCCATTTATTGACACAAAAGCAATCTTTTTTAGACATGAAGTACATGAGCAATGAATTATAAGATACGTATCCCGTAAGGAATAAAAATAATAATGATGATACCAAGAGGAAAAATTTCATACCCATCTTGTTTCCTCCCATTTGCGCCCATTTTGATTTGTACATGATCATGAAGCAGATCAATATAAACAGAGACAAGATTTCGAGTATTTGATAGAATTGGAGGAACTCAATGTTTATTTTGTAGGTCGGGTGTTGTTTTTCAATAAAGCAAGAACACTGTTTGAGATCGCCTAAATATTGGTATACGTTAACAAGAATATATAGACTCACCAGAGATAGGAATAAGTGTAGTCCAATGTGAACCTTCATTGTATATATCATATAGAATATTTTATTTTTAGAGAATCAATTTCAGAATGTCTTCTTCGGGAATTCCGTCTAGGGAAGGAATAGGCAAGATGCTGTAGTCAATCTTGTTTACATGAATGGGTGCGGGCCAATGTGTCGTTGTTCGCCGTTCGCGGAAATATTTCAACCGCTCGATTGTCGTGTCCTTGGTGTTATGTGGATGGGATTTCGGAAGAAAACATACATACTGTACCATGCGTTCTTCGGAATCGGGTTTGCCGTATTGATTTTGATGAAATACGCGACTGTCCCAAAGTACCAGCGCTCCAGAAGGGATATGAAGCACCCTTTTCCGGTCTTCCATGGCGGCAACGTCGACGGGATCAATCAACTGCCAATTTTTGGTGTGCTGAATCCCTTTTTCCTTAAAATAAGAGTAGTGAAGATGATGTGTGCCTTCGTATACCACTAACGTTCGTTCTTGATTATCAGTCAGGGACACAAGTCCTTGATAACATTGAAATCCTTTTGTAGACGGCGCTTGATCGGTATGCGTCCAGCACGTATCCTTGGTTTTCGTATCTTTGGATAGATAATTACATCCGTCAAAAGATACAATGAGGTCTTCGCATTGGTATATAGATTTAAAGATGGCTTGTACTTTGGGGTGAGTACGGATAAACCAGCTATGCCACGTGTGCCCCGCATGGTGGTATTTGTAAATACCGTGTTTTTGCTCACTTATGGTTGATATATCGTCATCGGGGATGGACCGGTGCCACGACAAAAACGACTTTTTACAAGCGTCAATTTCATCGGGGTATAGGACGTTGGGAATGATACAGTATCCGTTTTGAAGAAGTTGATCGTGCATATTATTCATCTTTTCTTTGTCTAATGATTCTAAAGAAGATTGCCCTGTTCAATTTTATTCAAGATTACACACTTGGAGTATTGGCACAAGCTGAAACAAATGTCTTTAAAGCGTCGGGTTTTATTTCAGGTAGTATTGGGACATTAACATTGTTTGTTGGATATTTTCCATAACAATATACATTGTACACATTATTTCGAAAGAGTTCCCATTCATCTTTATGTGCATCATAAAAAGATTGGAGCGCACTGTCTAATGTATCGTTATTATATTTACTTTTTAAAGTTATACTATACTGATTATCATCATCTTTCAATATAAACTTATGTAAATTATTTCCGAAATGGGTGGGATCTTTCATTTTCATGATGATTGTAAAAAGGCTTTCGTAATGACCATCACCCGTTTGTTTTAGTTCATCATCAGTATCAACCGAATATTTGTAAAATCTAATTTTATTCATTAAGAACGATTTAGGGTCTTCTTTAACGACGTCAATAAACATCCATTGTGTATCCTTGTCTGTATTCCCTTTTTCTTGTATTCTTTTATCTGGATCTCTAAGATCATCTGAAGAGGGTCCAGTTTCAGCGCTCTTCCTGTCGGAGAAGGATTGAACCGAACTTTGTTTACCAAGTTTTTCAAATTGAACCTTCAAGAAAACCATATTTTTCTCTATCAGTAGTGTTATAACTCGTTGTATTTTAAAAAAAGGTTTTACAATGTTCTTATCCTTAAAATCACTTATGAATTTTTTATATGTTGTTTCATCATTTATTGGTTCTATTGGTATTTCATCATCATTATTATGTTCATTTAATGCATCATTATTATGTTCATTTAATGCATCATTATTATGTTCATTTAATGCATCATAATATTCCTGTAATTCAAGATCATACTGTTGGCATGATTTAATATAATCCATATGTGGTTTTCTAAGTTTCTTCAAATCATCTAATGTATTCATTTGTTTTTCCTGAAAAAACGTACGTAAAGAACCTTTTTGTGTATCAGTTAATCTTGAGTTATTGTACTTAATGTCATACAATTTACAAAATTCTGTATATAAATCATTTCCTCCTGTCATCTGACTCATTTTGTTTCTTTTTTTTTTCGTGTTTCTAGAAAATTGTCGTTTCCTCGTTTTCCTTGTTTTTTTACCCCTATATATTTTTTTTCTGCGTTTTTTACTTTTCGGCATTTTTATATATATATTTATATTTAATATTTTAACATTCCGCACTCGGAATCGGCGCCAGCCCCAGTTTAATCGTCCCCAACGACGCAACGTTGTACTTGACAATCAGTGGCAAATCATTTGCTAAATACATCTCAATGTGATTGCATAGGTTGGTGCACTTGATAAAGTAATTGAGGTTCTTAAGAGAGAATTCGCCTTGGATGATCGAACTATCTTTCTGAGTGAACCCCATGCCGTCGCTTTCGGACCGCACGATTTCCGCATTTGCAAACGGACCTTCACACTTGAAAAAGAGTTGGTTGTGGACCGATTTAATCTCCAGTTTATCGGATATATTGTTTAAATCACGAATGATTTTTTGAAAATCGCTGGAAGGCATATGAATGATCGAGGAAAACGCGACATCAGGAACACTGAGCTCCTCTTGTTCCGGTTCAATAAGCTTCAGTTTTTGAATCTTACATTGCTTGATGTTTTTGTTTTCGAACTTGAGATTTAAGTATTCCACAATTCCCTGGTTATAGTCCTTATCTTCAATGTAAATACTCAACGTTTCGTCATTGTCAATCGAATTGATGAGTTTGAAAAAGTGGAGCATGTTTACTCCCACAATGATTTTGTCTCGGTTGCATTCATAATACTCGAAATTTTCGGAACTAAGATGCATGTTCACCAATATGGTTTGTGATTTATCCATATTGATGATTCGTATTCCATCTTTTTCAAATGTAATATTTGTCTCTAATAAGATGTCTTTGAGGGCAACCATGAGGGTGCGAAAGGGCGCAATTTGTACCGTCTTGATCATTAAGACATTGTGGGGCATGTGCGTTCAATTATAGTTTTCTTGCTTCCACTTCTTTAAATAAAAATATTCCGATTTAATATAACAGATGATTGACGAATGGTATACGACATTGCGTAAGGCTCCTTGGACTCCACCAAATTGGGTGTTTGGTGTTGTGTGGACGTTTTTGTATTTTTGCATGGGTGTGTCTCTCTATATTGTATGGACAAACAAGAAATGTTATCCCTATTGTAATCCGATGACGATTTTCTTTATACAACTGGCATTGAACCTAATGTGGACCACTTTATTTTTCACATTAAAAAATCCTTTGTTAGCCTTTGTAGATTTGGTGCTTATCATCGGATTCACCTTGTATACCATGTATTTGTTTTATAAGATAAACCCCATTGCGACCTATATATTGATTCCATACATATCTTGGTTATGTGTGGCATTTTCATTAAATCTGTATATTATAGTCTACAATTAATATATATGAGCACTCCACCCATATATGACGTTGTGATTGTAGGAGGTGGTATGGCGGGATTGTATTCTCTTCAATTACTTCATCAAAAGAACAAGAAACAGAAGATTCTATTGGTAGATGATCGTGATTATTGGGGGGGTCGTGTGGTGACCCATGACAATCCCCAATATGAAATAGGAGGCGCTCGTTTTCATGACAACCATCCATTACTTTTGTCTCTTCTTTCTCAATACAAATGTCATAAAATATCGATTCCAAGTGAAAGTATGTTTCTCCATCAAGAACGAAACAAGATGATGATCCCTTACTACAACGTTCATCAAACCTTGTCGTCGATTATGATGAATATTTACAAGAAAAGTAAACAATATTCAAAGAAAGAAATCCAAAAACATTCTCTAAAAACCTGGATTGATCATGTATCAAGAGACAAATCGCTCAGCAAAAAAATAAAGGATATTTTTGGGTATGATTCCGAAATCAACGCCATGAATGCATATGATGCTCTCGAATCGTTTCGTCGTGATTTCATATCGGATTCTTTTTATGTGATTCAAGAAGGATTTAGTTCTTTGTGTCAAAGGATGGTGGATGCCCATAAAGACAAAAAAAACATTACTTGCTTGTCAAAAACGACCATTATAGATATTACTAGGTCAAAGGATCATACAGATGTAGTGTATGTATTACGCAGTGATCAAGACACTACCTATTATGGGAAAAAGGTCATTTGCGCGATGAAGGCGAAACAAGTGGCAAGGTTTCCATTATTCAAGGGCATACGCAAAGAATTGTCGTGTATTTACAGTGCTCCCTTGTTGCGTATTTATGCAAAGTATCCACTCCACCAAGGAAAGCCTTGGTTTCATGATATGCCCAAGATTGTGACAAATGCATTGGTGCGACAGATCATCCCAATTGATCCTTCCACTGGATTAATCATGATTTCCTATACCGATGGTCAAGACATTGACCCCTTTTGGAGAGACAAGAGACAAAAGGTATTAAAACCAGACAGTGAAATCAAGAAGATGATTGAATCTTGTTTATATTACATGTTTCCACTGATCAAAATCCCGAAACCCACTTTTTTCAAAACTCATTTATGGACCATTGGGTGTCATCATTGGAAACCAAATTGTGATTCTTCTCTATTAAAAAAGAAAATACAGAATCCAGTTCCCCATTTATATGTCATTGGGGAGGCATTTTCTCAAAAGCAAGCTTGGGTAGAAGGAGCATTAGAAACGGCTCAAGATGTTATGAATCATTTTGATTGATCGATTCAAGCGCTTTATCTATAGACATAATCCGATTTGTCGCCCATTTATAATCATCAGAATTGGAAAAAGGACAATACCACATCAAATCAAATTCATCTTCTTTTTTTAATTCCATGAGTTGAGATTTATAGCATTCAATCCATATATTTTGCAAGTTGCGATAACAAATGGGTATGGAGTGCAAGAAAGAACGAATCACGAGCATGACATCATCCGGAAAGGTATAGAACTGTGGATTGCGGCTTGTTGCGACAAGTCCACTCATGCGATATAAATTAAACGGGTGTAAAGAAACTTGGGTTGGTGCTTTGTTTAGGACAACGGATTCACACGAATTACAATGAACCCTAGGGGTAAATATAGATAGAGCAAACTCCTTATCTTCTTGGTTAGCATTCATGTTTTGATTGTGTATATAATGATATGTATATGCACAATCAATTTTTATGTATTCTAGAAAATAAAAAATCATTTATAACATAGTATGAACAAATGGATCTGTTTTTTGTTCGTGTGTGTTGCTCAAGGGTTTTTTGTTCCTCTTCCCAAATACCGCAATCTGCGCATTTATGAACCACCTCATTCTGTTCCTCAAGAGACAAATTGTGTCCTTTTTTTTACGGGAGGAAGCAATGCTATTTCTTCAAGTATTTATTGCGATTTCTTTGAAAGTATGAATAAACAGAACATCACGGTATATGTTCCATCGTTTCAACATAACCATATTGCGTGTTTGATACGGATTCTTCATAACAAATACAAAAAGGTGATTATGATGGGTCATTCTTCGGGATGTACGACATTATTGAATCATTGTAATCACCCACAAATCAAGGATGTGGTGCTCATGGATCCGGTCAATACGAAACTATGGGGCGAAAAGCATTTTACAATTCCATTTGTAAGAACCCTATTGTTTTTACACGCCGAAAAATCATATCAAGTGAATCACGATCCTTATGGATGGCCTTTTATTCCTTTTTTACGGATCACAAAGGATCAACTGAAGGGACCCAATTTGTCAAAAGTTGCAGAACTGTCCTTTTCTAACCACGGTCATTCAGATATATTGAATCCGTTTTATAGTAATATCATGCATTTTACCCGCATTACAGTTGGTATCAAAAATCGTAGTGATGAAACATTATATGGCTATCATGATGAATTAAGCAATGCTGTCGTACATTTTATGAAGGGAGAGAAAACACATTGTCCCACATGCTCCCCACAAATGAAATCGGGTGAGTGAAGTAAAATACACTGTCTGGTTGATAAAATACCATACCACGGTATTGAAGTAATGTATTGTTGATTACGTAAGGTTCTTCAATACTCGCTCTTAGTAAGGATGTATCATAATAGAGTTTATCATAGATCCCATTTTTATAATAAATCGCATCACTAAAATCAATTAAATTGTCGTGAATATTGCGTTTCATTATTTTCGGATATTTGTGGACTACAATCCAAGGGATAAACTGAATCTGAAAATCAATATCATCTTGTAAGGACATGGATCGAATTGTGTATTTTGTCTCTGTTTCTATAAAAGTAAGGGGCTCTTTTTCTTTAAAAATATGAATGGGGTCCATGGATAACGCATTGGATGTATAATCTAAAATAAGAGTTCCTTTTTCATATTTCTCTTTGTCTGGATTCCATTTTTGAATGTAGGTATTGATTTCCATTCGTGTGATGTCTTCTAAGCCATTGAAGAAAATCGCACTAGAACAATTATAAATGTTTACACTTAAATAATAAGAAGAAGCGGTTTCATCGGATAACATTTTGATTGGTATCATGTCCATGGTTGGATCGTGGTCATGAATATACTGTTGAAGTATAGGAACATAAGAAGTACATAGTTTATAGTTTACATATGTGCTTTTAGGTTGGATACAAAAAGGAACATGGAGCGGTGTTTTTGTAATGGGATTATATGTAATTGGGGGCATTCCTGTTAAGATACCGCGATACACGAATCGAAGGAGGTTTAGTTTCATAGCTTTAAATACGTTTGATAAAAAGTATTTAAATCTCATTTGTGGATATTCGTTTCTATGAGTTGAAAACTTTTTTCTTTTGTTATAGTATAATGGCAGGTAATCCATCAGCAAGATCAAAAGTGAGAAAGGATAAGAAAGCGACACCGAAACCGACACCGAAACCGACACCGAAACCGAAACCGACACCGACACCGAAATCGACACCGAAATCGACAGCGAAATCGACAGCGAAAGTCACACCTGTTTTTGGTGGACGTTCAAAGCGCCGCAACAGAAGAACATCCAAAACAAGATCACAAAAAAGGAAAACAAGGCGTACAAAGATGTAAATACATTTGATATAAAGTGTTTACATCTCATAAACAGGCATTCACAAGATTGTAATATTGTTGTAAAATATGCGATCCCATGTCGTCTCCGTATTGAGAGAGTTTGATGGATAAAAGAATGATGGACTTTTTTGTTTCATGTGACAAGTGTTCATCGCCCAAAATCGTTTGAATAAAATCATGGTTTGCGCTGAGTATATTGTGTCCAACGGAATCAAAATTAGGGAGAGAAGCACTTACTTGTAGGACAATCTCTTTACCCTTTTCTTGCTGGAACTCACTCCATTGTTCGGGTGTAATTGAAAATGGAAAAAAAGAAGGCGATTGTAACGGTGGTTTGGGTAATAAAAACGCACTACTTGATGACCGTATCATCACCGCACATAAGAGAAGAAGCGTTTTGCGGAATTGCATGGCTACCTATGAAACATCCTATTATTTTTATTTATCATAAAATAAGAATTAAACAAATAAGTGCAATAGTGTGCATAAATGATACGTTGTATCCTGCTTAGCATTTTCTCTGTGTCTCTTGCTTGGGGATACAACGCACTTCCTGCAACATTGGTTCCTAAAAAAACCATCTATTTCTTCCCCGCTTCCATTAAAAACAGCATTCCTCACGAATTATACCATACCTTTTTAGATTCTCTTCAAACCAATTATGACGTAAAAATTGCGTCGAACGAACCCATTGCACCAACAAATAACGAAGAGGTCCTATTATTGTCGCATTCCTCGGGAGCAAATCAGTTGATGAAAACCTACGAAGTCCTTCCCAACAACACTATGAAAAAGGCGGTTCTTATTGATCCACTTGATTTTCAACGCTATTCGATTACTGCCCCCAGTTTTTCTCTACCAACGATGAACATGTGGAACTTGGGAATAGATATGGATGACATAGATGACAAACTCCGTTCCTTTTTTGACCGTGATTACTTGGAGGAAGTCAAGAAATATCTTCGTGAAAGACTTATACCAGACTCCCCTAAATCAAAAGAAGAAACCAATGGACACATTCTCCTCCTCAATCACAAGAAATCCAGTAAATGGCGCATGTTTCCGGTGATTCCGCCCATCCACTACTTAAAGATGGAGTTTGATTCGCTAGTAAACACGACGATTGTTCAAAAAGACATTGACGATTTTAGTCATTTTGATATATTAGACCGCCCGTGGGCCAATGGTATGAATAACCTCTGGATGACGCGCAAAATCGAAGAACCCGCATCTCCTTCTTACTACGAAACAATTCTACCCGCAATAGATGAGTTTTATAATAATTAATATGTTATTGAACTATATATGTCATTTTTACCATCATCATTTATTGTTCCAAAGCATATACCGTCATATAGATATACATCGTCGTTGACAATATCGAAAATGGGCAACGAAGAAGCCTTTATCTTTAGTGGACTTGATTTAGGAATACCCTTGAATCTTCTTTCAACCTTATTTACGGACCTTCATTATGGCGAAAACCGAATCAATCTAACGTTGTTTCTCCTTCAATTTTGTATTGGATATTATGCTTATGGAAAAGATCGATACAAAGATGCATTGGAATATAAAGAAATGCCTACGGCCATCAGTATGGAAAAAGAATCTTTATATCGTTCTCTTTTGTACTATAGATCTGTGTATCGTTTCACCTATTGTGTATCCTTTTATATCATCGCAGCTATCTTATATCACGAACACGACCTAGTCCATACTTTGCCAATAGTGGCGTTATTGTATTCTACCGAGTATTACAAAGAATTAAAAGAATACAACGCAATATTAAAACCTTTTTATGTTGCGTTCATGTGGACTTTTGCCACGGTCATCATGCCTTGTGTACTATTAGATCACAACTACGATATTTTGTACGATGTACAATCTTATATTTCTTGTTTTTTACTTCTGTTTGCATCCACTAATTTAGCGGACATAAAAGACAAGGATGAAGATGAGAAAAATGGTATTCTTACTTTGCCCGTAAAATTCGGAGAAGTAAATACTTTGAAGTTGGTGTTTGCGTCGTTAGCCACATCGAGTGCCATGTTTGGTCTTCACCCTCATTATTTGGATCGCCCTCTGATTCATAGTCTATTTGAATTACAAAATGCCGCGTTGGCGGTATTGGCAATGTATGTTAAAATTCAAAAGAAGTGGAACTAAACGCATCTTCTTTACAAGACTTATCCGCAAGAGCGTAGTCGCTCACACGCGATTCAAAAAAGTTGGTTTTGCGCTCTAGAGAGATCATTTCCATGAAATCAAACGGGTTTTGAGAATCATAGATCTTTTCAACACCCAGTTGCACCGCCAATCGATCCCCAACGTATTCAATGTACTTCCCCATGAGATCCGCATTCATGCCGATGAGTTTACATGGGAGTGCTTCGCAAATAAACTCCTTTTCAATGTCTACGGCTTCGGTAATGATTTCCGTGATTTTCTTTTTCATCAATTTCTTTTCCAATTTATTGTAAAGCAAAATCGCAAATTCCGTATGAAGGGCTTCGTCGCGGGAAATGAGTTCATTGCTAAATGTCAAACCCGGCATGAGGCCGCGTTTCTTGAGCCAGAATATAGAACAAAAGCTTCCGCTGAAGAAAATCCCTTCGACACAGGCAAAGGCGATCAACCGAGTCGCGAAACTGGAACGCTTGTCGTTGATCCACTTTTGTGCCCACTTTGCTTTTTTGTCAATACAATCAAAATGTCCCAACGCATTGAATAATTCCATCTTTTCTTCTTTATCCTTGATGTATGTATCGATCAATAGTGAATATGTTTCCGAATGGATGTTTTCCATAGCAATTTGAAAACCGTAAAAGGCGCGAGCTTCGGCCAATTGAACGTCGCCCATAAATCGGATTCCTAAATTTTCCAAGACAATGCCATCCGAAGCGGCAAAAAAAGCCAGCACCATTTTTATGAAAAATTTCTCATTGGTTTCAAGTGATTCCCAATGGGTCAAATCTTTCGATAAATCGATTTCTTCGGCTCTCCAAAAACAATCCATTTGTTTTTTATACATCTTCCAAATGTCTTGATCTTTAATTGGAAACATTACATATCTGTTCTCATCTTCGGTAAGGAGTGGTTCAATTGTAGCGCGGGACATTTTCAGAAGAGGGGCTTCTAAATAATATAGCTCAATATTTTTATATGCGTGTAAAAATTAAGTTACAAAAGTATATATAGACTAAATGGATTCATTGCAAACGAAGAAAGAGGACATGTTGAAAGAATTATACAAGCAAATTCCATTTAAAGAGGAAGAAGAAATTATTTTATTACAACAAATCATAGAATTGAAACAATGGTCTACAAAGTATCCGGAAGATAAAATATTGAAGGAAAACATTATATTATTACAAAATTATATGAATACATAAATTATTATGCATGATCATTATATAAGATGGCACCAAGAAATCGGAAAACATTGCGATCTAAAAAAAGAAGGTCGTTTCCTAAGTATAATGTTTTAAGATCCACAACGATGTTGTATATTATTTTCATCCTGACATTATTAGATATGATTGGTTTATGGATCAACGAAGATCATGAATCGATCTTTCTGTTTATCATTATCGCGTTTATCGTGTACATGCAAAATAAAAATATGATATTTGTCTTGGGTATTCCATTGATATTTGTCACTTTATTGATTTTACTACGCACTTTATTTAGGGGAAGTCATGAAGGATTTTTTGATTATGAAACCTACAAAGCATATGATTTACAGCAATGGGTCAAGAAGTATGTTGAAAAGGATAATAATAAATACGCAGATTTCACGGAAAATATAAGCGATGAACTCGGTTCGTTGTCGGAAAAGGTTCGAAATGTCCTAGACAACCCCATGACAGAGCAAGAAGATGTACGTGATCAATATGTAAATGAATTGAAAGATTTTATGTTGATGATTGATATTATGCCAAACGACGATCCTTTATATGAAAACGATCAAGTCGTTTATGTTCGTAAAATGATCCGTGCATACAAGAGAGGTCGTAGGCGTCGTCTGCGTCGTCTTAGACGACAGCAACGACGTCAAGATAGAGCATCGAATGAAAATGAGGAAGTACAAGATATGGAAGCACAAGATATGGAAGGACAAGATATGGAAGCACAAGATATGGAAGGAGAAGATATAGAAGCAGAAGGATTTAATCAAACCGTCAAAGGCTTATCTAAAATGATGAAATCTCTCTAATTTTATTTTATGTGATATCATACATAAAATAAAGGATTAAATGTCAAAATATTGTTGCTATTTTGTTTTATATACTATATATATAATTGATGTCAAGACCTATCAATATAGCATCGATCGATACTATAAATATTGAAAATAAAACAACTTCATTTTTGTATAATTTCAATAAAAAAATAGGAAATACATTTTCAGTGTCTTACATTGATAATTCAACCACACGAATCAAGGGTATTAAATTTGCAGCGAACCCACAGAAAGAAGATGTGGTAGTTCGTTTTAATGGTACCGATTACATATTTCACGCGTTTATTTTAACAAAAGATATTGATGATTCTGATAACGATTATGGAATTATTATTGAGTTATATTCCATAAATTATACGGATACACTTTTTCTTCAATTTCCAACGAGCATTGAATCGAAAAAAAGTGATATAGATACTATGATTAGTAAACTTGATAATGACACTGCGGATAATATTGATGGTGACACTAACGAGGTATATTCCGTATCAGAGATAAATATAAATCCAAATACATGGTTCCCAACCGACGAGACTTATGAATTTTATACTTTGGATGATAAAAATATCACATTTGTTATGTTCAATCAACAAATGAGAATGACTTCAGACAGTAAAGATATTCTAGATACCAGATTTACAACATCATTTAGTTCACCATATCCTACAACGAGTACAACTACTTTGCCTATATTTAGATCCACCGAATCACCAAAACAAATGAATATTCCGGATGCAGAGTTTCAAGATATTTACATTGAATGTTCTCCCGAGGGAGATAATGTCATTCGACCTCAAAAAGTATTTACGATCCGAAAGTTATTTGATTTTGGAAATAATAAAGAATCCTTCGTATCTAATGTTGAAGGATTTGATGCCGATAATATACCGGAAATAAGTAGACAATTCGGTATATTTTTAGTAGGTATGGTCATTTTTGTTATCGTTTATTTTATGGTGAATCCAGAACAAATTCCGAATATAGTTTCGGATATAATAAAGGATTCAACCTATTTTAAATTTCAAAAAACAGATAACGCTTTCATATATACAATATATTTCTTGACGGTATTTATTGCACTTTGTAGTCTTTTATTCTTACTGAGAGACAAACCTGAAATAGAAGATTATAAAACAAGGTTTGGGGCTTTGGAAATTAAGAATTTACCATTAGTATATTTCATTTCGATTTTATTTGGGGTTTTGTTTCTTGTGGCATATTTTGGAAGTTTCGACGATCGAAAAACAGAATCCAAACAATTTGGTGAATTGTTAAAAATACTCGGTGTGTTTGGAATTGTCGGGATACGTGGTATATTCTTAAGAATCGGTTTTATTATGATGGGGGCATTAATTATTGCCCTCTGTATTGCTGCATTAGGCGTTGGATTAGGCTTACTAGTAGGTGCTGCAATTTGTGGTTTGATTTTTTATATTATTTTCTGTATTGGTAAAATCATTTATGATTGTACACACAAGGATAACTTTAGTGTATATTATTATTTTGGTACTTATACTAATGATTGTCCGAGAATACCAAGAGATTCTAAACCAAGAGGTTCTTTTTTAGATCTTATTATTGATAATAGAGAACACGTAATTCGCTTTTTGACGGCATTATTCATTTACGGCTTTATCTATGCATCAACCTATTTCTTGTTATTTTTGACAAACCATACACGAAATCTAAAATCAATCGCGGTATTTTCGTTATTTATTTCGTGTTTATGTTATGTTCATCTATTATTGAAGTCTTTGTATGATTTTTTTATTCCCGAAGACAAGAAGGACAATATCGAAATTGCTGCGAATGTAGCAGCTGTAGCAGCAACACAAAACCCTAATAAAACATAGTTTAACGCACATGACATCGTATAAATAATTGTTTAAAAATATTTATAGGATGAATCTTAAAGCGAATCAAATGGAATCGGGTCGTGGATATGCGGCACAAACAGGGCGTTTGCATTTTCCGTTTTCTTCACAATGGGCGCCATTTTTTTTACGACGTCCACTTCTACTTTGTCACTTTTTTTGCGCTCAATGATAGAAGAACCATTCAGCTTGCTTAAAATGTTGTTTTTCGCCGCTTGCGTGTTCAAGTAATTGCTGGGGTAAAGACCGGTGTCTTTCACACATTCATACAAGTAAATTAAAAATAGGAGTCCTACAATGGGGTTCATAAAGATGAAAATTAACACCAAGAGGGCTAAAGAAAGAATCATACCTGCTGGACTATTGAGAACTTGCTTCAAATCGTTTTCAACTTTGAGATCAAATACGATAAGAACCGCAAGAATCAATCCAAGGATATTATCAAATGTCAGGGATTTCGTTAGTTTTGAGGGCTTCAAGGATTTCATGGGAAGTTTCATGATGTATATACTTAAACAAGAAATAAAATTGAAATTGAAAATGTTTTATTCTCTCTTCTTTGTACTACCATGGACTCTTACATTGGAAAAAAAGGATACACCATTACAAAAGAACACTATACTCAAACCGAATTACAGAGATTTCGCAACGACATGACGGTGAAACCAAACAGTGGTATTCCTGGGTACAGTTCGAATATCCAGTATCCCATCTACCGAGAATCGACGCACAAAATATATTTACCACGTTATTATGGAGAAGAAGTATGTGGACAATGTCCTAAAAATACCTTGTCTCGTGGAACAGAAATAGACGTGCCCTTTCAGGGAGATTTATTCGACTATCAAAACAACATTGTGCAAAAGTTCATCGATCATGTGGGAGCAAGTGGGGGCGGGTTGTTGGACGTTGAACCCGGGAAGGGAAAAACGGTCATGGGGTTGAATATTTTATCCAAACTAAACACAAAAACGTTGGTGGTCGTCCACAAATCTTTCCTTTTAAATCAATGGAAAGAACGTATTTCCCAGTTTCTCCCCCAAGCTCGGGTGGGGCTCATCCAAGGACCAACCATCGACGTAGAAGATAAAGACATTGTGATCGGCATGCTCCAAACGCTGTCCACCAAGGATATACCCCACGAGATTGTCAAGGAGTTCGGGTTGACGATTTACGACGAGTGTCATCATCTCAGCGCCGAAGTGTTTTCCAATGTGATGATCCGCATTCACACGAATTATGTCCTGGGTCTCAGCGGCACGATGACGAGGAAAGATGGACTCACAAAAGTATTTAAATATTTCATAGGACCCGTCATACACAAAGAAAAAACCGACTTGACGACCCAGGTATTGGTGAAAGCAGTGCTGTTTGAAGATCCCCTAAACGACGAGTATAATGAAGTCGAAACCGATTACAAGGGAAATCCCATGTACAGCAAGATGATTACAAAGTTATGCAACAATGAAAACCGCAGCACCATGATTTGCAACTTGATTCACCACGAACTCCAGCAAAATAGTGAACAACAAATCATGATCTTGGCGCACAACAAAAGCCTGATCAAGTACCTTTACGAACAAATTGAAGCGTTTGAACCTAGTGTGGGGTACTATTTGGGGGGTATGAAAGAAGAGGCCCTAAAGGAAAGCGAAACGAAAAAGGTCATCATCGCCACTTATGCCATGGCCTCCGAGGGGCTGGACATCAAAACATTGACAACCTTGTGCATGGCGACACCCAAATCCGACGTGTGCCAATCGGTGGGGCGCATTTTGCGAAGCAAGCACAAGCAGCCGCTAGTTATTGATATCATCGACAGCCACGAGATCTTCAAGCGCCAATATGGCAAGCGTAAAACGTATTATCATAAAAAACAATATCTGATTCAAACTTACTTGAACTTACATAACTATATGCATGAAGTATATGAAACCGAAAAACCGAGAGGGAAAAAGGGAAACGCTCCCAAAAAAGTGGAGTGTTTGGTTAAAATTCCGGGC
>Ga0160422_10001007_pt1 | contig 17413 bp, 12 predicted proteins | sample Fk160mmetaG_FD_108192 | JGI IMG/M metagenome (GOLD analysis project Ga0160422, IMG submission 108192) | Marine microbial communities from the Central Pacific Ocean - Fk160115 60m metaG | ecosystem: Environmental > Aquatic > Marine > Oceanic > Photic zone | place: The Central Pacific Ocean... | reverse complement strand
CACCCTCACTTTAGCTTTAAACTACAGTTCAAAATGGGAGATAACTTCTGCGGTTAAAGCAATCGCAGAAAAGGGCATCAATTCAGAGGATATTGATGAGCAAACTATATCTGATCACCTTGCAACTGCAGGCTTACCAGATCCAGAGCTCATGATTAGAACCTCTGGCGAAAACAGAATTTCAAACTTTATGCTCTGGCAACTCGCCTATGCAGAATTTCACTTTTCTAATGTGCATTGGCCTGACTTCAGAGAAGAACATTTTATAGAAGCCTTAATCGACTATCAGAACAGAGACCGACGCTTTGGAGGAGTCTCGCAAATAGAAAACTAATGAGAGGAATCAGCTCACATATTCTACTCATTTTGATGGCGTTGTTTGCGTCGTATAGTTCAGGGCAAGCCCAAACCTCAAACCAAGTCATTGATTTGAGTTACCCTCAAACCTATAGAATTGCAGGACTTACGGTATTAGGGGCTGAGTTCATTGATGTGCAAGCTATAAAGCTGTTTAGTGCACTTCAAATTGGAAATAGTATTACAATTCCTGGGGAGGATGTAAGTAGAGCGATTAGAAACCTTTGGAATCAAGACCTTTTCTCTGATATTCAAATAGAAGTAGCTGAACTTAGGGGAGAGGATGTTTATTTGGTTATCATTATCAAAGAACTCCCCAGATTGACTAGGTATAGTGTCTATGGAGTTGGACGTGCAGAAAAGGAAACAGTTCGTGAAGCTATTGACCTGATGACGGGTAGAATTGTTACCGAGAACGTAATTGCTACCGCAAAGAAGCGCATTAGAGATCATTATATAGAAAAAGGGTTTTTAGATATTGATGTCAACATAACCCAAATTCCTGATTCTACTTTTGATAACGGAACGATTGTCGACGTTTACGTTAACAAGAACAAAAAAGTTAAGATCGATCAAATCTACCTTGACGGTGTTACAGCAATAGAGCATAAAAAGCTATATCGCAAAATGAAAAATACCAAGGAAAGAAAGTGGTGGAGATTCTACAAAGCTTCAAAATACTTGGAGAGTTCTTACGAAGAGGATAAATCAGCTATCCTAAGTGAATACAATAAACTTGGATACAGAAATGCTAGGATAGTAGAGGACTCACTGTACAGAACACAAGATGGATTTGTTGGTTTAACAATCAAAGTAGATGAGGGAGATCAATTTTACTTTGGCGATATAACTTTTGCTGGAAACATCAAGTACAGAACTACTTTTCTAGACTCTCTTTTAGGAATCAATAAAGGTGATTTATACAATCTTGATCATCTAGAGACTAGAGTTTTTATGGATCCAAAGGGTCTTGATATTAGTTCACTCTATCAAGATGACGGCTATCTAACATTTCGTGCAATGCCAATTGAGCAGAGTGTTCAAAATGACACGATTGACATTGAGATAAGAATGATGGAGGGGAAGCAGTTCAGGATTGGAAAGGTTAGTGTTCAAGGAAACGTGAAGACAAATGACCACGTTATCTACAGGGAAATCAGGACGAGACCTGGTGATTTGTTTAGCCGTACAGATGTTATCCGTACTCAACGTGAGCTTGCACAGTTGAATTACTTTAACCCAGAATCGTTTGGGGTTAATCCAGTTCAAAACCAAGCAGAAGGCACGGTTGATATTGAATACACAGTAGAGGAAAAACCGTCTGACCAAATCGAAGTAAGTGGAGGTTGGGGTGGAGGCCGAGTAGTAGGTTCTCTTAGTTTGAGCTTCACAAACTTCAGCGCAAAGAGGATGTTTGAGAAGGGAGCTTGGAGGCCTATTCCAACAGGTGATGGCCAAAGGTTTAGCATAATTGCACGATCAAACGGTTTGTTTTTCCAGAACTACAACCTGAGCTTTACTGAGCCTTGGCTTGGAGGTAAGAAGCCAAATTCTCTCTTCACTAGAATTTGGAAGACCATTCAATCAAATGGTGAGAAAAAGAGAATTGATGGAATATTAAATCCTAATAGAAGATGGTTGGAGGTTTCAGGTGCGGAGATAGGATTAGGCCAAAGGTTAAAGAAACCAGATGATTGGTTTGTAATGAATGCCAAGCTTTCGTACCAGCACTATGACCTTAACAACTATGGTCAATTCTTCAGCTTTGACCAAGGAAATTCAAACATTTTAGCTCTTGAACTTAAGCTTTTAAGAAATTCAATTAGTGATCCTATTTTCCCGGTTTGGGGTTCTAATGTTGAGATTAATGTAAAGGCAACAGCTCCTTACAGTTTGTTTAGACCAGACGGATATTACGACGACTTAACAGATCAAGAGAGATACAGATGGATAGAATACCACAAGTGGAAGATTAAAGCAGAATGGTATACTCCGCTTACTAGTACTTCTGGAGAAAACCCCAAAAGCTTAGTACTCAAATTAGCAGCAGGTGTTGGCTTAATAGGACAATACGATAGAGCTGTTGGCCTTAGTCCATTTGAAAGATTCTACATGGGAGGTGTTTTTCTAAGTGGATTTGCAATGGATGGAAGAGAAATCTTGAATCTCAGAGGATATGATGATTTGAGTTTGACTTTTCCAAATCAAAACACTGGTGCACCTGTAGCAGCAAAGTATACTGCAGAAATTAGATACCCACTTTCGACTAACCCAAATGCAAGCATATACATGTTAGGCTTCTTAGAAGCTGGAAGCACTTGGGAGGATACAAGGGCATTTAATCCATTTGAAGTTTACAAAAGTGGAGGTGTAGGATTGAGGATATTCCTTCCTATGTTTGGACTACTTGGTCTAGATTACGGATGGAGAATGGATGACTTAATCACAGATCAAAATATGGCAAGAGGCCAATTCCACTTTAGTATGGGTATGGGTATGGGTGAACTTTAATATGGTAACTTAGCAGAACGTATGAGAAATCAAATAACTATACAAAAAACTGTAGCGACTTTAGCTTTATTGTTTGTGTTTGCTTTTCCTATTATAACTCAGGCGCAGAAATTTGCATACATTGATACTGACTATGTACTCTTGCATATGCCTGATTTTGCAGCAGCTCAACAGGAGCTTAATACATACGCAATTGATTGGCAGGCAGAGATTGAATCTAAACTTGATGCTGCAGATAGGTTAGAGGTGGCTTACAGAGCAGAGAGAGTTCTTTTGACAAAGGAAATGCGTCATAAGAGGGAACAAGAGATCTTATCAAAGCGTACAGAGGCAAAACAGATGCAGAAGCAAAAGTTTGGGGTTGAAGGTGAGCTCTTTCAAAAGCGTCAAGTATTAATTGAACCAATCCAGCAACAAATTTTTGAGGAATTAAAGAGCATAGCAAGTAGCTCAGGTTACATGGTGATTTTTGACAAATCAAACCAAAGCAACATGCTATACACAAATCCTAAATACGACATCTCAGATAGGCTTATCAAAAAGCTAGGGTACGTTCCAGGCGAAACAATTGAAGTTGAAGATAGAGATGATGCAGGAAGGGATGCAGGAAACAGAGGAGGAGTTAATAGCGGAGGAGGCAGAAAAGGAGGTAGAGGTGGTAACTCAGTTCCTAGTAATGGTAGAGGTGGATCGTCTGGACTTCAAAGACTTGGAGGAGGCGGGGTTAAATAAATTTGAAATAATACATGAAAATGAAAAATATATTTACTGTTTTGGCTCTATTAGCGGGTCTATCGTTTAGCGCAGAAGCCCAAAAGTTTGGTCATATCGATGCGCAATCTTTACTTTTAAGCTTGCCAGAGAGAGTTGATGCTCAACAAACAATTGAAGCAGCAGCAAAGGAATACGAAGGCGAAATGATTCGCATGCAGGAAGAGCTTAAGACCAAGTATGGTGAGTACCAAGCTAAGACTGCAACTTGGCCTGATGCTATCAGACAGCAAAAAGAAAAAGAGCTTCAAGCACTTGATCAAGGTCTTCAAGAATTTGGACAAACAGTCCAAATGGATTTGGCTCGTATGGAAGAGAATCTTTTAACTCCAATGATTGAAAGAGTGCAGGTTGCAATTCAAGATGTGGGTAAGGCTCATGGCTTCACTTACATTTTTGACTCTAGCATGGGCGCTACTCTATACAACGGAGGTGAAGACGTCACTGATCTTGTAAAAACTAAGCTAGGTCTTTAAAAAGGCCAAAATCAACTTTGGGCCCCATAGGTATATTCGATTCTGGAATTGGTGGCTTAACTGTTGCCAGAGCTGCCTGTGATTTACTCCCAAACGAGAGCATACTTTACTTTGGCGACACAGCTCACCTTCCTTACGGTGAAAAGAGCCCAGAGCTAATAAGAAAATATTCAACTAGGATAGCCTTACATCTCGTGAACAACGGGTGTAAGGCTATTGTCGTTGCGTGCAATTCAGCTTCTAGCAATGCTCTAGAGCAAGTACGCCAAGTCGTAGGACCATCAATCCCCGTTATTGACATGGTTAATCCCGTTGTAGAGTCACTTTATTTTAGATCACAACACAGTGGATTAATAGGACTTATTGGGACTAGGGCAACCATTAGTTCTAGACTTTATTCTGCTGCCGTAAATGAATTAAACTCTATTGGAGGAGCTAGGTTCACTCTCAAATCACGCTCAACACCACTTTTGGCGTCGGCAATTGAGGAAGGGTTTTACAACGATACTATCCCTGGAGCAGTTTTAGAAGCGTATTTAGTCGATGGATACTTTGACGATGTAGATGCTATGATTCTTGGGTGTACACATTATCCACTAGTAAGAGAAGAGGTGATACAATTACTCCCAAAATCTGTTGATGTATTAGATTCTCCAGCGATAATTGCTAAAGCACTAAAGATGAAACTTTCAGAACTTAACCTTTTGTCCAATTCAAACGATATATCAAATAGATTCCAAGTTAGTGACCTGACAGAGAACTTTAAGCAGGGTGCAATTAGATTCTTTGGGTCCGATATTAATCTTGAAGAAGTAGAACTTTAAAGGTCAGAACCTTTAAACCATCCGGCGTATTCTAAGTATCGATCAGCAGTTTGAGATAAATGCTCTTGTAATTCCTCTCTAACATCTCCTCGACTTTTTGCTGGCACACCTGCATAAAGTGTACGAGGTAGAATAATCGTTCCTTCTAGGACTACTGCACCAGCCGCAACTACTGCACCTTCGCCAACTACAGCATTATCCATTACAACTGATCCCATTCCAATCAGAGCACCCTTACACACTTTGGCTCCGTGAACGATTGCGTTATGACCTATGCTGACGTGATCTTCTAAGACGGTCTTTGACTGTCCAAAAGTACCATGGATTACTGCGCCATCTTGAATGTTTACTCTTGAACCGACTTCGATGGATGCGACATCACCTCGAACAACCGCCCCAAACCATACAGTACTTTCACTACCAAGAGTTACCTCGCCTACAACAGTGCAATTTGGAGCAAGCCAAACACTATCGTGAATAACTGGAGCTTTACCTCTTACAGACAATACTACAGGAAGTTGAAGTTGTTTATCCATGATTCGAATTTATGACCAATATCACTGTTGAACTAAGGAATACTTTAATCATTTATAGCACTTACCCAGGAATTTCTATCAAATAACCTACACTCAGCAGCCTTGACAAGGTGCTTCTCTTCAATCTATCGTTTTTATATAATAATACAGCAGTCGTTGCAATATCGATAATGTGATTTCTATTTCTTTTCGAAACTTCACCCATTATTAGGAATGCTTCTTGACACTTATGGGCAATAGTACCTAAGCTTAACTCACAATGTTCGTCTAACCTCTTCAGTATTACTTCCTTAACTCTATTTCTTCACTCAATCTAAAACGGCATATGAAACTCAATAAATTCAATAAAAATTAACTTTTTTATGTAAAAAAACACATTTTTAATCAAAAAAATCCACTTTTAATGCTTTTTGTTCAGTTTTTTGGCAATTATATGTCACCACAATATTAATCCTTCTTATCACAAGCTAATTTCATCCTATCATCGATTTCATCAAAAAATTTGATTTTTTTTCAAAAACTTGTAGATATTGAATTTATTTTTCAAAAAATTACGAAAAATTATCGTTTTTGTTTAAAATATTTACTTACATAAATACAATCAATAATTATGCAATAAACAGGTTATATATATAATCTAATACCAAAAATTGCTTAAAATGGCCTTAAAATTCCAAATAGTTTCAAAATATGAATCAAAAGGTATAGAAAATTCTAGTCTAATTTTTTTAATGTGTTTTTTTGTCACAATTTTCTTTTTTCTATCATAATTTTTTAAAAAAATCTCACTATTTGACCTAAAATTTGCAACAACATTTCAAAAAGTATCTAAATACTAAATATTCTCACGTATTCCTTCGCTCCCTAACTCAATGTGATTCCCATGTAAACCCTAAACTCTAGACGAAAGAAGCACGATAAGTTGGTATTACCGAAATATCCCAGTGTCCTGATTTATATTTATAAGTTTCATAGCTCTTTTGCTTTGAGCTGGGATTCAACACCAGAGATAATGGCGTGAATACACATAATGTGTATCTCTTGAATCCTATCAGAATAACCATCCCATTGTATTCTGATTTCGTGATTGCAAATCTTTCCTAACTCACCACCATCTCTACCCGTCATTGCAATTACAATCATGTCCTTTTTAATTGCTGCTTCAGCAGCCTTTAAAATGTTTGGACTGTCTCCGCTGGTCGAAATTGCTAAGAGTATGTCAAAGTCATTCCCAAGGGCTTCAACCTGCCTCGCAAAGACATTTTCAAACCCAAAATCATTGCTTATGCAAGTCATTGCGGATGGGTCACTTAGTGCAATTGCTGGATAAGAAGGTCTATCGTCCCTATATTTTCCAGTAAGCTCTTCAGCAAAGTGCATAGCATCACACATTGAACCTCCATTTCCACAAGAAATGATTTTCTTACCCTTTTCAATAGATGCAACAATAATACTAGAAGCTAAATCAACAGATTCTAAGAAATGCTCATCGTCGATTACTTGATTAAGAATCGAAAATGTCTCTTTGAAGTGAGATCGTGCTTTTGGAATCTTATGCATCATGCGTAAGGTAAGAGGTATTTTCAAAGTAGAACAAGTTTCTTAAAGACCTTATGTCCATAGAAATTCGTTTTATAAATGTTGGCCTTTAGTTTATCTGTATTTTTTTAAACATAGAGAGGGCATACTTTAAGTAGTCAATGAAAACTTCGGGATTGCTATCATAACCAGCAGAACCACCAATTTGGTTTCCATCGTGATCAACCATCACATAAAAAGGCTGCGCATTTCTATTGTATTTAGAAGCCTGCATATAAGACCATTTTTTTCCAATAGTCTTAATGTTGAATTCCTTTCCACCGTAATCTTCTTTTCTCCATTCATCTTCTGGTAGTTCTGTTCTATCGTCTACGTATAGAGAAACGAGGACTACATCTTCGTTTAGGATTTGGGCTACTCTAGAATCAGTCCAAACTTGCTCCTCCATTTTTCTACAATTAACACAAGCCCAACCTGTGAAATCTAATAACATGGGCTTTCCTTCTTCGATAGCTGCGGCCATCCCTTCATCATAATCTCGGTAAAGAGCTTCAACGTGTCCTCCAGCATGACTGCTGTCGTTACTTGTTGCTCCATGGCTAGTGCCACTCCACTCAGAATAGAATGTAGGAGGTGGGAATCCTGAAATTAAGTTTACTGGTGCGCCCCACATGCCAGGCAGTAGGTAGATGCTCAAGGTCAAGAATATCAGTCCTACACTGAAACGGAACACTCCAATTCTTTCAACTTTTGTATCGTGAGAAAGAGTAATCCAACCAAATAAATAAATGGCAATTGCAAGACAAACTGCAACCCAAATAGCTATGAACAGCTCTCTTTGAAGTAGTCCTAATTGAAGAACCAAATCTGCGTTGCTCAAGAATTTAAATGCAAATCCAATCTCTACAAGACCTAAAACAACCTTTACATTATTTAGCCATCCACCAGATGATGGTAGTGAGTTAAGGTATCCTGGAAATGCACTGAAGAACATAAATGGCAAGGCAAGAGCAATTGAAAAACCAAGCATCACAGCTGTTGGCGCTGCAAAAGATCCTGTAGCAGCTCCTGCTAGAGCTCCACCAACTAGGGGACCTGTGCATGAAAATGAAACAATGGCAAGTGTTGCTGCCATGAAGAAGATTCCAATTATTCCACCTCTATCCGATGCTTTGTCAGCTTTATTCGCCCAGCTTTGAGGTAGTTGGATTTCGAATGCTCCAAGGAAGCTTGCACCAAAGATCATAAGAAGTAGGAATAGGAATACGTTGAAGTATGGATCTGTTGAGATTACATTCATTACATCTACTCCAAACATTGCAGTAAGTGTAAGGCCAAGTCCTGTGTAAATGAAAATGATGAAGAATCCGTAGAGTAATGCGTTTCTTATTCCTTCTGCTTTGGTCTTACTAGTCTTTGTAAAGAAACTAACAGTCATTGGAATCATAGGAAATACACAAGGAGTAAAAAGAGCTGCAAGCCCTATCCCAAATCCCATTATGAAAATCCAAATCAACCTTTCTTCTTCGCCTTCTTCTTCGCTCTCTTTGTCGCCTTCTGGTCTTTTAGGTGGACAGTAACGTGGGCGCTTTGATGCTGGCTTAATCTCAGTCGCTGAGATTTTGTAGTCAATATCAGTTGGTGGCAAACACATTTCGTCATTGCAGACCATGTACGTGTAGACTCCACTTATGCTATCAGTTGCAGAAACTCCGCTAAGATCTAGAGTTGTCCAGTAGTATCCTACCTTCTTAAAGAACATAAGATTGACCATGAAGTTTGGGTCGTACTCAACTATTGGATCACATTCATTTACTTCGCTTGGCTTTTCTACTCCTTCTGGAAGTGAAATCTCAAAATATGTAGGTACTGGACCTTGCATGGGATCCACCTTTTGAGAATAAACCTTCCAAGTAGGATCGAGTTTGCACTCAAAAACTAGGTCGACTTTGCCTTCCTCTTCTGATTCGTATAGGTCGACACTCCAATTTGCTGGGTCTTCCATTTGACACCAAAATACTGGGCTTGACAGGAATAAGATTACTAAACTAAGAGCAGAAAAAAATGCAGGTTTTAGACTTTTCATTGCAAAAACTTTCAGCCATAAAGATAACTGCTCATTTGCAATCAAATTAGTCTTTTTGATTTATAGGCAATTTACCCTGCTTTAAAGGCTTCAATAGTGCCGCTAAGATTCACTTTTACCTTTTTTGAAACTCTTGATAATATAGTGTTTTCAAAAGAGATAAAAACCCAAAGAACATCTCCATCTCCATCTTCAAGTACGTATGCAGAATCTCTTACACCATTTGGAACCTTCCATTGTGTTAGTAAGTCGCTAACATTCACAGTTCCTTCCATTCCAGTTGGACTCAACTTATCTCCATGATCCCAAGGTCTCCACTTTACGGGGTCTGATAATTTACTTGTTCCAACCCAAAGCACACTTGGATCGTTTGGGAATTCTAATCCACTAAGGTTATCTAGATGAGTTCTCTCTAGAGCGATGTTTTTAGGTGCACTAGTTGCAATTGATAGACTTATGTAGTCTCTTTCGCGTCTTAGGATATCTGCTCCGTTTGTGATTTGGGCTCCAACAGTAGCTCTTTTCAAAATCAATGCTTCTTCCCTAGAACCAATAGGCCAACCTCTCTCAACAAGGAGTCTGTCTAATACCAAATCTCCCCAAATTGACCCACCCATTGCGTGGAGGTCTAACTTGCAAAGTGCTCCATCGCCACTGTCTAAATCGCAGTATTCTACAATTTCTCTTGAAGCATCACTAACTGAACTATCAACAGCATTTGCTTGCACCCTAAGCCTGTGAGTCCAATTTGCCAAATGACCCGTAGTTCCCTTTCTTATGTTCTCTAAAAGAGGAATTACCTCATGACGAATTCTATTTCTAGTGTACTTATTTTCTGCATTTGAAGAATCAACCCTAAACTCAACTCTGTCGGCCTTTAACCATTCTAAAATTTCATCCCTAGTCCAATTCAATATGGGCCTAATCACATCTCTAGTTCTATGAGACATACATCCCAAAGATGAAGGATTTGTAGATCTAATAAGATGAAGTATAAGAGTCTCCGCCTGGTCGTTTTCGTGATGTGCAACTGCAATTGCATGAGCATCGATTTGGTTTTTTACATCTTCGAAATACTCGTACCTGAGCACCCTTGCAGCATCTTGAATCCCCTTTCCAGTTTTATCTGCAAGACCAGATGCATCCATTGTCTCACAGTGAAAAGTGATTCCATTTGACAAACACCAGTTTCTAACAAAATCCTCATCGCCGTCACTTTCTTCACCTCTTAACTTAAAGTTTACATGTGCCACTTCGAATCTTGCTCCAATACTCTTTAAAGCGTGTAGAAGAAGCATTGAATCAGGACCACCAGAACATGTGGCAAGGATTAGTTCACCATCAATAACTCCACATTTTTCTAGGTCACGTGAAAATCTATTCTCGTTTTGCTTACTCACCTTTAACTGTTTTAATAAGTGCTTCTGCCTTTAGGCCACATTCATTGAATTCATCTTCTGCATTGCTTAAATAAGTTATAGCTCCACCAACGGCTGCCTCAATTTTTTCAGTTTCTGCATTGTGAAACAAGCTACGTATTAGAACGTTGAAGTCAAAGCTACCATTAGGAGATATATAACCCACCGAACCTGAATAAACTCCACGCCCTTTTGCCTCTAATCGGTCGATATTTTTCATTGCCGAAATCTTTGGGGCTCCTGTCATAGACCCCATTGGAAAAGTGGCTTTAAGGATGTCGGCCAAACTTGTATGAGAATCTATTTCACACTGTACTTCAGTAATCATTTGATGTACGGTTTCAAATGTGTGAATGCCGCATAGATCTACAACTTCAACGCTATTTCTTTTTGCAACCCTACTCAAATCATTACGCACCAAATCTGCAATCATGATGTTTTCTACCCTTTCCTTTTCGCTATTCTTTAACGCCTCGATTTGCCTTAAATCTTCATCTTCATTTCTGCCTCTTGCGATCGTCCCCTTTATGGGTTGAGAGATTAATTTGTCTCCTTCCCTCTTTAAAAATCTCTCAGGACTGCCACTCATAATTCTTGATGAGCCACATTGCAAATAGGCGCTAAATGGAGCCTTTGTTTTTGTGTAAAGCCGACCAAATAAATCCCAACTCGAACCTTTGGGCGCCTTGCTTGATAAGGTTTGGCATAGATTCAATTCGTAAACATCTCCTGCCTGAATTAACTCCTTAACAGCGTTGTAATTCGTGGTGTAGTCTTCCTTTCCCCAAGTCCAAACCATCTCATCACACTCATACTCCTCAGCTTTAAACTCACCTTTTATAGCATCTAGTCCTCGTATTGCTAATTCGCTTTCTGGATCACCCTGAATAATGTTTGGCCTATCCCCTTTTGACCATCTAATTACAACTTTAGGCTCCCACCAAGCAAGGTCTGGCAAGCCCAAACCATTTTTAATTTCAGTACTTAGATCCAAGAAAGAATTTTTTAAATCGTAACCCATCCAACCAAAGGTCCAAGCGTTGGATTCAGAGAATTTCTGAAGCGATTCAAATACCTCTACCTCCTTTAATTCTCCACCAATTTCAATTGATCTGTTGCATCCCAATCCCAAATAACAACTCCCACCATCGCTCTCATCGAACAATAAAACTACATGAGTTAGGTCTCCTGCTAATGACTTTAGATTAGGAAGCACCTGGGACATATCCTTAAACGTGTAGTGCTCTATCGCCGGTAGCGGCAAGAGCAGCTTCTTTAATGGCTTCTGTAAATGTTGGATGAGCGTGACACATTCTACTAACGTCTTCAGCAGAAGCTCTAAACTCCATAGCTACTACTGCCTCAGCAATCATGTCTGCGGCTCTAGGTCCAATCATATGAACTCCTAAGATTTCATCAGTATCAGCATGGGCCAAAACTTTGACCTGTCCATCGGTATCCATACTTGCTCTCGCTCTTCCACTAGCCTTGAATGGGAATGATCCACTCTTGTAATTGACATTCTCAGCTTTAAGCTGCTCTTCAGTCTTTCCAACTGCAGCCACTTCTGGCCAAGTGTATACCACTCCAGGAATCAAATTGTAATCAATATGTGGGTGCTCGCCGTTGATTACCTCAGCCACGAATACACCTTCCTCCTCAGCTTTGTGAGCAAGCATAGCCCCCCTAATAACATCGCCAATTGCGTAAATGTGGTGTTGCGAAGTTCTTAGTTTCTCATCTACTGGAATCATTCCTCTTTCATCAGTTTGGATTCCAGCAGCCTCAAGATTTAATCCATCAGTAAATGGTCTTCTTCCAACACTAACTAAACAGTATTCAGCTTTGAAGGTTTGTTCTTCGCCTTTTTTGTTATCAGCTTTCACAGTAACACTTCTTCCAGCAGCCTTCAACTCTTTAACCGATGTTGAAAGTTGGAACTTAATCCCAAGCTTTTTTAATGAACGAAGCAATTCTTTTCCTAGCATTTTATCCATAGTTGGGATAAGTGAATCTTGGTACTCAACTATAGTTACTTCTGTTCCAAGTCTTGCGTAAACCGAGCCAAGTTCTAGACCTATCACCCCACCTCCAATAACCACCATAGATTTTGGTAGCTTTGCTAAACTCAATGCTTCGGTCGATGTAATCACTCTCTTTTTATCGATTTCAATAAATGGAAGCGAGTTTGGCTTAGAACCTGTAGCTATAATGATATTCTTCCCGCTGATTTGGGTTGCTTCTCCTTTTTCTGGAGTCACTTGAATTGTGTGTGCGTCCATAAATGAGCCCAAACCGTGAAGAACATCTATAGAGTTCTTCTTCATAAGGAAATCGATACCAGCTGTCGTAGCAGAAACAACTTCTCCCTTTCTTGAAATCATTTGAGGGAAGTTTAAAGACAGAGAACCCACTCCAATTCCATGAGCAGAAAATTGTTCTTTTGCTTGATGATAGTGTTCCGAACTATCAAGCAGAGCCTTTGAAGGTATACATCCAACGTTCAAGCAAGTACCGCCTAGATTAGAATATTTTTCTACTAGTGCAGTTTTATTTCCCAACTGTGCTGCTCGGATAGCAGCAATATAGCCGCCTGGGCCAGATCCGATTACAATTACGTCGTAGTTAGACATTTCTTGTTAATGATTGAAGAATAGGCCACAAAGGTAGCCAAGTCTTCGCCTCCCTGTTGTTACTTTGTCGCTTATTAGAAAAACTCAATGTGGTCTAGAATTGCATCCATTTTATTGCGCTACAGATTAGCAGTAATTTTTGCTGTTGTAGTTGTAACTGTATTAATGGGATTGAAAATTCCAGACCTAAGATTGGTCTATGAATTTGGAGGGCTTTTACCCAAAGATCATCCAACAAGATTAGAGTTTGAAGATTTCGTTGATCACTTTGGTGCGGAGGGAAATCTAATGGTACTTGGAGTTAATGATGAATCTATTTATACACCAGAGGGCATTCAATCTTGGCATGATTTAGCTGAGGATATAAGAGATCTCAGAGTTTATGTGAACGGAGTTGAAACAGAGATTATTGATTCTGTATTTTGTATCTCACAGGCTTTTACTGTCGAAAAGGACACTTCAGACAGATCGTTTGTTGCTAAGCCCATTGTCCATGACATAACAAGGGGAGGCCCAGCCCTCAGTACTGAGCGCACAAAAGAAATAATTGAAAAAGTGAAGTCTCTCAAATTCTTTGAGGGCGTGCTTCACAATCAAGGATCCGATGCCACAATTATGATGGTATTCCTCAAGCCCAAACTTTTCAATTCCAAGGATAGAGGCACCATCATTGAAGATATTACTGCACTTTCAGATAAATGGAGTGAATATGAAGGTATAAGAGTTTACTTGAGTGGGTTGCCTTTCATCCGAATACAAATGACTAATAAGGTCAAGGGTGAACTGGGTTATTTTGTTGGCGCTGCACTTCTCGTAACATTTATTCTCCTTCTGCTTTTCTTTAGAAACCTCACTACAGCTTTCGTTTGCTTGAGTGTTGTTTTTGTGGGAGTAATTATTTCAACCGGTTCTATAGCGGCGTTTGACTACCCAATTACTCTTTTAATGTCTTTGATTCCCCCTTTGATAATCGTCATAGGAGTCCCCAACTGCATATATCTGGTGAATAAATACCATGCTGATTACAAAAAGCATGGCAATAAGGTTAGGGCTTTACAGAGAATGATAATAAAGGTTGGAAATGCTACATTGCTAACTAACCTGACAACAGCATTTGGGTTTGCAACTTTTATGTTTACAAGAACAGATGTGTTACAACAGTTTGGAACTATAGCTGCAGTAAACATCTTGGCTGTGTTCTTCATTAGTCTTTCATTTATACCCACAATCTTGTTTTTGCTTCCGGATCCAAGTGAGAAGCAATTAATTCATTTAAATAGGAAGTGGGTTTTCAAATTAGTCCACGGCTTTGTTGACACAGTTCAATTTGAAAGAACATGGGTGTACCTAATTAGTGTATTAGTTCTAATTTTCTCTGTTGCAGGAATATTCCAAATGAAGGTGACAGGGAATATCGTTGACGATCTTCAAAAGAATGATAGGGTGTTGACGGATTTGGCTTGGGTAGAGGAAAACTTCAATGGAGTGATGCCTTTCGAAGCGCTTATAGACTGTGGCGAAGAAGGAGAAGCACTTAGTTTAAGCAACCTCAAGAAGATTGAAAAATTCCAGGAATTACTTAGGGAATATCCCGAGTTTTCAAGGAGTATGTCAGCTGTTGATGCGACTAAGTTTGCCGTGATGGCGCTTAATGATGGAGATCCATCAGCATATAGACTTCCTCTTGGTAGAAAGGAAAAGCTAGCATTAAGATCGTATATGCGCAACACTGAAAAGAGGTCAAAAGATCACAAGAATGCGGTAAGTGTAACTAGAAATTTTGTCGATTCTACAAAATCAATTACTCGTATATCTGCACAGATGGCAGATATTGGTACTAACGATATGGACTATTTAATGGCAGATTTAAGGCCAAGGATAGATTCTATTTTTTCTCCTGATAAGTTTAAGGTGACCTTAACAGGGACGAGTATTGTTTTTCTTGAAGGGACTCACTATCTGGTGAACAATTTGGCCATTAGTATCACGCTAGCAATTCTTGTGATTGCTTTGATTATGGCAATTCTATTTACTTCTGTGAGGATGGTGTTTATCGCACTTATTCCGAACATTATGCCCCTGATTTTTACTGCTGGTATTATGGGTTGGGCTGGGATACCTATTAAGCCATCCACTATTTTGGTTTTCTCAATTGCATTTGGTATTTCTGTGGATGATACAATTCACTTCTTGGCCAAATACAGACAAGAATTATCTAAGCTAAACTGGAACATAAAGCGTGCAGTTATACTTGCCGTTGAAGAAACAGGCGTAAGTATGATGTATACTTCAATAGTGTTGTTCTGTGGGTTTATGATGTTCTCAATTAGTGATTTTGATGGCACTAGGTCGCTTGGGATTCTCGTAAGTGTGACTCTATTTGTTGCCATGTTTGCAAACCTTCTTTTGTTACCGTCTTTGTTGATGAATTTGAACAATTACGTTACAACAAAAACCTTCCAAGAGCCGCTTCTTAATATTATTGATGAAGAGGAAGATATTGATCTTGATGCTCTAAGAGTGGAATACAAGAAAGAAAATCAATAGATTGCATGCCAAATGAAAGGAATAATTCTAGCAGGAGGTAGTGGAACTAGGCTCTGGCCACTCACAAAAGCAGTGAGTAAGCAGCTAATGCCAGTTTTCGACAAGCCAATGATTTACTATCCAATATCAACCTTGATGTTGGCAGGTATTAGAGATATTTTAATTATTACTACTCCTGAAGACTCGGCATCATTTAAGAGTCTGTTAGGTGATGGGACTCATCTGGGTTGTTTGTTTACTTATGCAGTTCAGGAGGTGCCAAACGGTTTGGCCCAAGCATTTGTAATAGGAGAAGAGTTTATTAGCGATGATAGTGTTGCACTGATTCTTGGAGATAACATCTTCCATGGGAAGCATTTTGGGCGACAACTTAGAGCGGATAAAGAAATAGAAGGAGCGTTAATTTATGCTTATCAAGTTCGAGACCCTGAGAGATATGGTGTAGTTGAATTTGATAATGAAGGCAATGCATTGAGTATTGAAGAGAAGCCAGAAAATCCCAAATCTAGATTTGCTATTCCAGGTCTCTATTTCTACGACAATGATGTGGTTGAAATTGCAAAAGGATTGGAGCCAAGTGTTAGGGGTGAATACGAGATCACTGACGTAAACAAAGCATATTTAGAAGCTAGAAAGCTAAAAGTGAGCATGATGCATAGAGGTATGGCATGGCTTGACACAGGTACTCATGAAAGTTTGATACAAGCATCTCAATACGTTCAAATGATTGAACAACGCCAAGGCATGAAGGTTGGAAGTATTGAAGAGGTGGCGTGGCGTATGGGATATATTGACACTGAACAATTAAAAGCGTTGGCTGAACCACTTTGCAATAGTGGTTATGGAAACTACTTGTTAGACCAAATATGATTACAACTCAACATCTCCAGGATGACTTCACTTCTGGACTCAATAAATTTTTAGATAGCTATCCTGAGTCAAATTTATTTGGCCCTATTCGCTATTTGTTGAGTTTGGGTGGTAAGAGGATACGTCCCATTCTGGTTCTTTCAGTTTGCAACGCAGAGGGAGGCAGTTCTAGTGATGCTCTTCCAGCGTCAATTGCAGTAGAGCTATTTCACAATTTCACTTTGATGCACGATGACATCATGGATAACGCACCACTTAGAAGGGGGCGCCAAACTGTCCATGAGAAATACAGTGAAAACGCTGCAATTTTAAGTGGTGACGCATTATTTACAGCTGCCTATAAAGCTATTGAATTAGCTTCACCTGATGCAATGCCCCAACTCCTCAAGCTCTTAAACAAAACTTCAATAGAGGTGTGTGAAGGGCAGCAACAGGATTTGGACTTTGAAAGTCTTGAACAAGTAAGCGAGGAGATGTATTTGGAAATGATTAGGCTTAAAACATCTGTGTTACTTGCTGCTTCATGTGCTATGGGTGCTATAAGTGCAGGAGCAACTGATGATAGGGTTGAGTTATGGTATGAATTTGGGGAGAAGCTTGGTTTGGCCTTTCAAATTCAAGATGATTATTTAGATACATTCGGCTCGGAAAGAGATACTGGAAAGCAGGTTGGGGGTGATATTCTGGCAGATAAAAAGACTTTTTTATTCATACATGCTTCTTCGCATTGTGAATTGCCTTCTTCTGATGGGTTGTCAGACCTAGAAAAAATTAATAATGTTAGCGATGCAATGAGGGCTTCAGGGTCTGATATTGCTGCAAAAAATTTAATGAAGAGTTATTCT
>Ga0160422_10001006_pt1 | contig 17416 bp, 11 predicted proteins | sample Fk160mmetaG_FD_108192 | JGI IMG/M metagenome (GOLD analysis project Ga0160422, IMG submission 108192) | Marine microbial communities from the Central Pacific Ocean - Fk160115 60m metaG | ecosystem: Environmental > Aquatic > Marine > Oceanic > Photic zone | place: The Central Pacific Ocean... | reverse complement strand
GAGATCATCAGGAAATTTGCGTCCAAGGCGTTCCGGCGCCCAGTGGAGGAACGCATTGTTGATGCGTTAACGGTCTTGGCTCTCGATCGGAACCAGGATGAGGGAGCAAAATTTGTGGATGGAGTTAAGCTTGCAGTTACCGCAACTCTTACGTCACCACGGTTTCTATTTCGAAGAGAATCTCAGGCAGAGCCTGATAATCCCGGCAAAGTCGTGCCGGTTGATCAGTTCGCGCTGGCGTCACGTCTCTCCTATTTCCTCTGGAGCTCAACCCCCGATGAGGAGTTGCTCCGTCTGGCATCGAAGGGCCAGCTGCGTGCAGAGCTTCGTTCGCAAGTGGATCGGATGCTGGCTGACGGAAAGGCGAATCGCATGGTAAGGAATTTCGTCGGGCAATGGCTTCAATCACGGGATCTCGGAAGTTTGGACATCGATGTCCGTCATATCCTTGGAGAGAGCAACAAGAGGAACGCTGAACGAATTTTTGACCATGAGATGCGAAAGGACATGGGGGAAGAGACGGAGCTTTTCTTCCAGCATATTCTCAAAGAGAACCGGCCGATACTCGAGTTGCTCAATGCAAGGTACTCTTTTCTTAACGAGAGTCTCGCAAGATTCTACGGGGTACCGGGAGTGAAAGGAGACACATACCGCCGGGTTGAGTTCGGTGAAGAGCAGCAAGCCCGCGGTGGAATTTTAACACAGGGAACTTTTCTCATTGTAACCTCTCAGCCGACCAGAACCTCTCCGGTGAAGCGAGGACTCTTCGTGCTAGAGAATATTCTGGGAACTCCTGCGCCGCCAGCGCCACCCGACGTTCCAGAGCTGGAAGATTCTGAAAAAGAGTCCGCAGAGGGGACAATGAGGGAGCGCATGGTTGCCCATCGTGAAAAGGCTTTGTGTAAGTCCTGTCATCAGCGCATGGACCCCATCGGTCTCGCCTTGGAGAACTTCAATGCCATCGGGCAATGGAGAGACGAGGATGCGGGCCAACCAATTGATAGTGCCGGGCAACTTGTCACGGGTGAGAAATTTTCTAACGTCATGGAGCTGAAGGAGATTCTCATCAGCTCCCGCAAAGAGGATTTTTACCGGTGTCTGACCGAAAAGATGCTGACCTACGCGCTAGGTAGAGGGGTAGAGTATTACGACGCACCGACAGTGGACCGGATTGTGGAGCGGTTACTCAGCCAGGAAGGTAAAATGGCCGAGCTGATTTATGGAGTCGTGGAGAGTACACCCTTCCAGAAGCGTCGGGGGGATGGAGACAGGCTTCAAAATTAGGGTTTGGCAGCACGCGAAAATCAGTCAAAAATTCTGTGCGTTTCACTGAATTATTTGCGTATACTAATAACAAATGAGAGGATCTAGGATACTTTCGGGACGAAGAGCCTTCCTGAGAGGGCTGGGGGCAACTGTTGCTCTTCCAGGGTTTAGCTCTCTGGGGCTGGCAAAACCACTGGCAGGCGCACGTGGGGTAACAGCTACTGGAGCTCCCTTGCGAATGGCATACCTCTGTCTTCCGAATGGTGTGATCATGGACAAGTGGAGGCCGCAAGGAGTCGGCGAGAACTTCGTTCTGAACGATTCCATGAAGTCTTTGGAGAGTGCCCGCCAAGACCTTCAGATTCTGAAAGGTCTGGAGCAGGCTAGTGGGTGGGGTGGCAGAGATGGTGCTGGAGACCATGCGCGGGGAAATGCCACCTTTCTCACTGGGACGCGTCCTCGGAAAACAGCAGGGTCTGACATTCGCTTGGGAATCTCTGTCGATCAGATGGCGGCCAACTATTTGGCGCAAGAAACGAGATTGCCATCGCTCGAACTTTCCTGTGATGGTGTGAGGAAGTCAGGTAGTTGTGATTCAGGATACTCCTGTGCCTACCAGTATAACATCTCGTGGCGCTCTGCGACACAGCCAATGACGCCCGAGTCCAATCCGCGGTTGGTTTTTGAGCGGTTGTTCGGGAGCGGGACCAAGTCCGAGCGGGGCGAGAGCCAGGCAAGGCGGCGGGCGGAAAAGCGATCAATTCTTGATTTTGTACTCGAGGACGCGAAGGCAATGGAAAAAAGCCTGGGGAGAAACGACCAGCAGAAGCTGGACGAATACATGACCGGCGTGCGGGAGATAGAGCGCCAGATCGAGAAGGCTGAGAGCATAGGTCCCCCGCCTGATCCTGGTGTGGAAGCTCCGGAAAATGGAGTCCCCAGAGAATACCACGAACATATCCGTATCATGTTCGAGATGATGATCCTTGCCTTCCAGACAGATCAGACGCGTATCGCTTCCTTCCTACTGGCTCATGATGGCAGCAATCGGAATTTCCCTACACACGGAGTAAGGGAAGGGCATCATGGACTTTCACACCACGGGGGCAACAGGTCAAAGATGGATAAGATTGCGAGGATCGATACTTTTTATCTCGAGCAGTTAGCCTACTTCCTCGAGCGCATGCGTAACACTAAAGATGTCGACGGTAAGCCGCTACTGTATAATTCCATGATCGTCTGGGGCGGAGGGCTATCCGATGGTGATCGTCATACCCACAACGATCTCCCAATTATCCTTGCGGGTCATGCAGGTGGTAAATTTCGAACTGGAAGGCACGTTGATCTCAAAGGGGACGTTCCTATGAATAACCTCTACCTGCGGATGCTTGAAGAAATCGGGGCTCCAGCAGGAAGGCTTGGGGACTCAACAGGTATCCTCGGTCAGGTATAGCTCCCGCGGCGATGCCGGGTGCCGGGCTCGAGAGCCTTGTCCGTGGGGATTTCTATCAATGGAAATTCCCTTTTCACGATGATCAATGAGGCTCTCCACCAAGCTACTTCTCACGATTTGCGTTCCGCCGGCGCTTATATGGCTTGTGGGAATGTACGTCGTAAAGATTTCACAGGATCAAATCAGGGGCTCTATCCAGACCTCGGCAGAAGCAGAGGTCCAGTCGGCTCAGGAACAGATTGACCGTGTGCTGCAGGACCGAACTGAGACCTGGGAGGAATTTTCCGAGCAACGAAAAGTCATCGATGCGGTGATGAGATCCAATCGACTTATCCAAGAGCAGGATGGTCTGATTGAGCAAATCGCGGAGGCTTGGAATGATCAGGAAAAAAGAAGCTCTCTGCCGAAGGGCAGTTTGGATGAGGCCTTGATGAGCGAACTTGGCGCAGCAGTTGTTAGAATGTCCCAATTCAGTGGGGGAACTTGGGTTTTCCGGGAGGTGCTTCTCACCAATGCTTTTGGTGGTATCGTAGCGCAAAGCGGGCAGGGTGGAGACTATTTTCATGGGTCGGCTCCTTGGTGGAAGAGAGCCAAGGCTCAGGGACGCCATCTGGGGGCTGTGCGCGTGGAGCGGGACCAGAAAGGGGAAGAGGTTGTAGTCATTGACTTCCGTCAGAGGATCGAGGATTCATCAGGCCGGTTCATCGGGGTTCTGAAGGTCGATATTAATCTCGAGGAAGTGCTGCAGATTGTCGATTCCCACGCAAAGAGGGGTGGGCGTAATCGAGGAATGGTTCTTTTGAACCAAGAGGAGCAGTTGATTCGAATTGGAGGAAGAGGAGAAACCCGTACCCTATCAGATGGAAGTCGCTACCTCCAGAGAGTGAGTGAGGAGGTGTTTACATATTCGAAGCCGTCTGAAGGGGGGCTGATGCACAGCTTGGGGTGGATCGCCGTTCATACTGCAGAGGCGGATGCCTTCCTTGCACCGGTCAGGCAGCTTCGCAACAGTGTGATTCTTGCGGCAGCGGTCGGGACTTTTCTCGGCGTTGCGATCATGCTTTGGGTCGTGCTGCCTGTGTCTTGGAGGATGGTGCGGTTGGTAGAGGCAACAAAGCAGTTCGGAAAGGGCTCAAAAGGCGTCCCGATTCCGGTCGTAGGCCACGATGAAATTTCTGAACTCAGTCATGAGTTCAATCAGATGAGGACTCGCCTGGGAGAGACGCAGGAGAACCTTACGGAAGCTATGGAGCAGGCAAAGGAGGCCAGCAAAGCCAAAGGTGATTTCCTTGCGAACATGAGCCACGAGATCCGTACTCCCATGAATGCCATTATGGGCATAACAGAACTGACTCTTGGCACGGAGCTGACCGAAGAGCAGCTCCACTATCAGGTTCTCGTGGAGCAGTCGGCGCATTCACTGCTTATGCTTCTGAACGACATTCTCGACTACTCGAAGATAGAAGCAGGTAAGCTGGAGCTGGAGGATCGTGACTTTGATATCCGAGATTCCGTAGGGGATATTCTTCATACGATGTCGCCGAGGGCGGTTGAAAAAAATCTTGAACTGGTCCTCAAGGTTGGTCGGGATGTTCCTAGGCTCTTGACTGGAGACCTCACCCGGTTGCGGCAGGTGATAGTAAACCTTGTAGGGAACGCCCTCAAGTTCACGGATTACGGAGAGGTCGTTCTCGTGGTTGAGAGGGTGAAGGAAGTCGATGGGCGTGTGGAGATTCTCTTCGAGGTAAGAGATACGGGTATTGGTGTCCGGGCGGACCGATTAGAGACAATCTTTGAAGTTTTCGCGCAGGCGGATAGTTCGACGACGCGGGAATTTGGCGGGTCTGGGCTGGGTCTGGCCATATCGAAGCGGATCGTGAAAAAGATGGGAGGTGAGATCTGGGCCGAAAGCGCTCTCGGTGAAGGAAGTGTATTTCGTTTTACGGCACTTCTGGGAGCAGGTTCAGGAGAGGTGGATAAGGAAAAAGATTACCTCGAGCCGCTCGAGGATCTTGAGGTTCTGGTGGTAGAGGATAATGCGACTCAGCGTGAAACAATTGGAGAAATGCTGAGATTTTGGGGTTTGAAACCCAGTTTATGTTCAAGTGCAACCCAAGCTGTCAGTGTCCTGGAGCGAAAAGAGGCAAAGGGCGAGGCCTTGAAACTAATGATCGTCGACCGGGTCTTGGGTGATGAGGACGGCCTAGAGCTCGCCACACGAATACACACCAGCTCGCGCTGGAGTGGACTGCCGATGATCCTGCTGACCTCGGTGAGCGATGGACCGCCGGGGAAGGAAGTCAATCAGGTGGGAATCAGCAAGGTTGTTAACAAGCCCATCAAGCAGTCACCATTGCTGGATGCCATAATGCTGGCTACGGGATTGGGAACTAGGAAGCCCCAAAAACGCAGAAGAGTGGCACGTGGGCAGGAGAGATCCGTCGAGAGCATGAGCATCCTTCTTGCCGAGGATGGGAAGGTGAATCAGCTAGTCGCTGTTCGCCTCCTCGAGCGCAGAGGACACCGGGTGACAGTGGTCGAAAATGGGAAGGAGGCTGTGGATCAAAATCTCAAGCAACAATTCGATGTGATCCTAATGGATATACAGATGCCGGTAATGAGTGGGTATGAGGCCTGCCGGGAAATCAGAGCGCTCGAAAAAAAGACCCAAACTCGTGTTGCCATTGTCGCAATGACAGCGCACGCAATGCCGGGAGATCGGGAAGAGTGCCTCGAGGTTGGAATGGACGATTATATTTCGAAGCCGATCGAGTCAGAAGAGTTTTATGAGATTATTGAGAGATATGGATCTCCTGGTAATCGAGAACGAGAGACCTTGACTGCCTCGCGAGAGGCTTTCGATGAAAAAAGCGACCAGCAGAATAGTGAGAAGGAATTAGACAAGACGATCTTTGATGCAGAATCGTTCAGTCGGCGGATAGGAGACGAGGCTCTTATGCGTGAGCTGATCCTGATCTTCGAGGAAGAAATGGAAGCGATGTGGATTTCTCTTCGAGAAGCTGAAAAGTGTCAGGATATGAAATCCATTTATGAGTCCGCCCATCGTTTGAAGGGCCTGGTCGGTAACTTCTGCGCTGGTCGTGCCTGGAAGTGTGTGACCGAGCTGAATGATCGGGCAAAGAAAGAGTGCCACGGTGATGAAGTAACTGAGGCAGTAATTCGCTTTGAACGAGAGCTGAGACTTTTAGAATCATCCTTGCGCGATTTTCGGGAGAAGCTTGAGAATAAGGTAAATTCCCCGTGGTAGGTTGACCTTGAGAGAGTCAGCGGTTTTTGCAGGTCGACAGAGCAAAGGGGAGTCAGAGTTGCAAAAAGCGCCTGGTTATTATGTTCTCGAGCAAATGAAGCCTTTGGTTTGGATGAACGGCTCTATTCAGTCCTCCGAGGAGATGCGTATTTCACCATTCGATCACGGATTTACGGTGGGTAACGGGGTCTTTGAGACTATGATTTCCTATAAGGGATATCCGTTCGCCTTCACGAGGCATTACGAACGCCTGGAGCGTTCCGCAGCGGTGATGGGGCTGTCGCTTCACCCGCAGAACGAGCTTCTCGAAGCAAGTCTTCAGGTTCTCGGCCTTAACGATTTGAGCGGAAGGCGAGCTCGCCTGCGGATAACGGTTACCGGGGGACCTGCTCCACTGGGGAGCGAGCGGGGAAATTCCGGAGAGACCACGCTGGTCGCTGCCGGGCCAGCGTTGGAATGGAGTGAGATGGAGGACGTGATCGTGGTGTCTCACTCACGCAACGAGAATGGTGCTCTTGCCGGAGTGAAATCCACGTCTTATGGAGAGAATGTGGTGGCTCTTGAGGAAGCGAGGGCTATCGGCGCTGGGGAAGCGATTTTTCCCAATACGAGAGGGGAGTTGTGTGAGGGTACGGGTTCCAACGTGTTTCTCGTTAGCGACGGAATTCTTCTGACTCCTCCGCTGAGTGGGGGCTGTCTGGCAGGCGTCACCAGGGCTTTGGTGATCGAGTTGGGGGCACGAGAAGGGATAGAGATCAGGGAGAAAGCTGTTCCCGTGGCGGTCCTGGAGAGGGCGGAGGAGGCGTTCCTGACTTCTACCACGAGGGAAGTGCATGCCATCAGGAAGGTGAATGGGCATATTCTTAGTCGCGAGCCGGGTCCAATTACGAAGACACTTGGAAGGGCCTTTCGGGCAATAGCAGAAACAGAGATAGATCCTTGAAGACATTCAGATCACCAGACCCGCTTGACTCCGTAGGAGTCAAATATCTCATTCGGACTAACAAGAGAAGCGCTCTGCTCCAGAGCTTCTGCGATAAGAAGTCGATCGAATGGGTCTCGATGGTGGCGTGGTAGTCGCGAAGTTCTGGCAAGAGCTGCTGAGCTCAAGGGTAGGATTTCGAGTCCTATGGACTCGATGGTGCTGTTGAATTCTTCTCCAAGACCGTATGGGATTCTTAAACGGCCTAGTCCGGTTTTAACGGCAAGTTCCCAGGATGTGACGGAACTGACGAGCGATCTGGACTCCCCTTTCTCAATCAGGGCTGCTGCGGTTTCGGACAGTTCAGGAGCGCCCTCGAGAAACCAGACGACCGTATTGGAATCGAGTAGAAGATTCATAAGTGCAGATGGGTTGGTTTATCGGTATCCGTTTGCGACCAGGACACCAGACCCCGGGACAAGTCCCGGGGTCCGGCAAGGCAGGGGGTTTCAGGGCAGCAGTAAAGTATGAGCAGTCGCAAGGACTTTGCAGATCGTGGTAATTCAATCTGAGGATGAAAGATCCTGATATCGAAGGGTGAATTTCGGGAGGCTTTGGGTGCGTCGGACTCGTAGGATGAAGCTGGATAAAAGGGGCCGAGCTGAAGGGCTATTCTCTTCAGAGGGGCTCATCGAAGTCGTCGGCCATCCAGAACCCAGATCCGCTTGCCATGCCTCGTTTCGGCAGATTCGTTTGCGGGGTGGGTGGACGAAGTTCGGCGACCGTTCGACCATGTTTCGTGATCTGGAACACTTCGCCATCGGTCATAATCTCCGCTACGATAGAGCTCAGCTTGGTCTTGGCTTCAAAGATTCCAATTCGTCTCACAGAAAACAAACTAGTCTAACTAGTTTAAATAGAAAAGGAAAAACTAAGGAAGCTCAAATTTTCCAAAAAATACTAACGTTTAATTAGTTATGAAAAATAAGGACCACCCAGAGATACGCAAAGCACTATCGGGTGTGGCGCCGAGATCGGCTCGATTTCCGCTGTTCAGGGCTTAAGCAATTTTCTCAAGCGGTCCAGCTGATTTCTGTAAGGTGGCTTAACCGCGAATGGGTCGCGGGTCAGCCAGCGGCGGGTAAAAGAGCGTTCGTAGCTGAATTGCTCGAATCCTGACCGGCCGCGATAGCGTCCCAGTCCACTTTTACCAAGACCCCCGATGGGGAGCAGGTGATTTGTCCCTGTCTTCATGACGTCGTTGAAGCAGACCGAACCTGATGGGAGAGCCTTCGCGATTCGCTCACTTTCTTCCCGACTGTCAGAGAAGATGTAAAGAGCGAGAGAAGAGGCCATGCCTTTCAGAGGATTGAGAGCCTGCGCAAGATCTGCACAGGGTAGCAACGGTAGCAGTGGGCCGAATATCTCCTCCTGCATAACGGGAGCGTCCCATTGTGTGTTTGGTAGAAGGCGGGGTGCGAGAGAGAGCTCTTCAGGGACATCCGGTCCAATTGAGATTGCATCAGACGGAATAAGGTTTTGCAGCCTCTGGTAGTGCCTCTGATTCACGATTTTCGCTAAATCCCGATCAGAAGTCATCCCGTATAACCTCTTTAACTCCTCTTCACAGAGCTGGAGGAAGTCATCGTGGAGCTCAAAGGGAAGAACTACAAAGTCTGGCGCGATGCATGTTTGCCCTGCGTTAAAGAATTTCCCTGCGATGACACGTTGTGCAGCTTTTTCGAGGTCCACGGCATGGTCGATCAGGCAGGGACATTTTCCACCCAGTTCCAGAAGAACAGGCGAAAGATGTCTCGCTGCGGCATCCGCATAAAGGCGACCCACACTTTCGCCACCGGTATAGCAAAAGAATTCGAAAGGGAGATCAAGTAGAGCCTCGCCGGTGGCGGCGCCACCTTGGATCACGGTTGCGTGACCGGGATCAAATATGGATGCGATCAGATCTCTAAGAAAGGCGCTGGTTGCTGGTGCACACTCAGACGGTTTGAGAATCACGCAGTTTCCAGAAGCAATAGCACAGATAAGGGGACTCAATGAGAGTTGCAGAGGATAATTCCAAGGAGAAGTGATCAGCACTCGCCCGAAGGCTTGTCTTCGGATTTCACTGCGTGCCGGGAAGAAATAAAACGGATTTGCCACACGTCGGGGCTTCTGCCATCGCTTCAGGTTCTTCAGGCAGTGTCGGAGCTCGCACCTCAAAAAGTGGATCTCTGCGAGCCAGGCCTCAAGCGCAGGTTTGCCAAGGTCGGCGTGGAGAGCCTCAAGCGCTGCATCAGTATGCTTTTGCAGTTCTTCGGAAAGTCGGGCCAAGCGCTCGCGGCGGAGGGTCAGGTCCTGAGATTCACCGGTCTCAAAGAACTCCCTCTGCTTGTCAAATATCGCCTGAAAATCTTGGGTATACTCGGCCATGTCCCGCTCTGCCCGCCCAGTGTGGCTGAGAATGAGGAGGTGCTCAACCTTTGTAGGCCTTAGAAAGGGTGGAAATCCGCTTTGCGGTTGAATCGCTGGAGATCTCGCCAATCATAGCAGTGGTTCGAGTACCCGAAAGAAACACCCCCATGGTAACGTCTTCTACCCCAAGAAACAAATCTGTCCTCGTTATCGGGGCGGGATTGGGAGGCCTCGCCGCGGCCATATCTCTTCGAGCGGAAGGTTTTGACGTTCAGATTGTCGAAAAGAACGCTCAAATTGGGGGCAAGCTGAACTTCAAGGAGATCGAAGGCTTCGGTTTTGATCTGGGACCCTCCATCTTCACGCTGCCGCACCTCTTCCAGAGCCTCTTCGAGCGAGCTGGAAGAAAAATGGAAGATTACCTCGAACTAGAGTCGGTGAGTCCTCACTGGCGGAACTTTTTTGAGGATGGCACGACTCTTGACCTTGAGGAGGACCCGGACCTCATGCGCGCGGAGTTGGGCAAGTTGGCAGGGGACAAGGAGCACCACTGGCGGCAATTCCAAGAATTCATGACCTATGCCCGGGCACAATATAAACTTATTGATGACGGGTATTTCAGCAAGGGACTGGATAACGTGTGGGAGTTCATTCGCCATTATGGGTGGCGCAAACTGTTGTTTCAGATGGACCACCGGAACAGCATGGCGGGCTCCATCGCCACTCACTTCGATGACGAATACTTGAGAAGAATATTCGAATACTTCATCAAATATGTGGGCTCCTCGGCTCATGATGCACCCGGCTACATGAACATGATGCCAGTAATCCAGTTCGACTACGGGCTCTGGTATGTGAAAGGTGGGATGTACAATTTAGCAAGGGGGCTCGATCGTCTCGTTCGTGAACTTGGGATCGGACTGCGGCTGGGGGAAGAAGTATGCACTATTAATCGGACAGGAGGGCGCTCAGTAAGCGGTGTGACGCTCAAGGGAGGCGAAGAACTCAGCGCTGATTACGTGGTCTGCAACATGGAGGTCCTGCCAGCATATCGTCGTCTGCTAAGCGAGCCGCCGGCATTCATGCGGAAGTTGGAGCGTTTCAGGCCAGCCTGCTCCGGCTTGGTTCTCCACCTCGGAACAGATCGTATCTACCCTGAACTTGCTCATCATAATTTCTTTTATTCGCAGAAACAGAGTGCGCATTTTAATTCGGTTTTCCGGGAGGGAAAGCTGCCGCAGGACCCCACAATTTATCTCGTCGCGCCAACCCGAACCGATCCAAGCAAAGCTCCGGAAGGTCACGACAATCTGAAGATTCTGCCGCATATACCGCCAATCGATCCGGAGAACCCTCATACCATGGAGGAGTATCTGGGGCTTAAGGATCGGGTGATCGATAAGCTTGAGAGGATGGGCCTTGAAAACCTCCGTAAGCACATAGTGGTGGAAGACCTGCTTACACCAATCGATATTGAGGAGCTATACAACTCCAATCAGGGTTCCATCTATGGAGTTGTCACTAACTGGAAATTGAACAAAGGCTTTAAAGCTCCGAAGCAGTCCAGCAAGTATCGCAATCTCTTCTTCACCGGGGGGAGTGTTAATCCAGGAGGAGGGATGCCGATGGCGATTCTCTGCGGGCAGAAAGTGTCTGACAGGGTGGTATCTTCTGAGAATAAGTATCGCTCCTGAGCCAGATTCCCGGTTTTCCTATTTGTGATGGAGGCTGCACTTTGGATTGTCACCGGGCTGAGCTTTCTCTCTTGGGCGGTCTCGTGGATTCTCTTCGTTCGATTTCGACGGGTTCCGTCGGGTCCAAAAGGTGTTGGCACGGCTCCGCGAATATCAATCGTAATTCCAGCTCGGAACGAAGAGGCTAACGTTGAGGTTCTTCTGCAGTCTCTGAGGGAGTGCAGATTTCATGAAATAATCGTGGTAGATGACCAATCAGAAGATCGGACAGAAGTGGTCGCGCGGGAGCTTGGAGCCCGTGTCATTTCGGGGAAAATCCCTCCAGCTGGCTGGTTGGGCAAGCCTTGGGCCTGTCAGCAGGGTGCAGAGGCAGCAACCGGGGACTGGCTCCTTTTTGTTGATGCCGACACCAGATTTGTGGAAGGTGGCTTCGAGAGGATTTTGGGTTTAGCAGGAGGAGAATCCAGAGTTCATTCAGTCTGTCCATACCATGAGATCGAGGCGCCCTATGAGCAATTGTCAGCCTTCTTCAATGTTACAATGATTCTCGGGATGAACGCTTTTACGGCGAAGGGTGCATTTGCCCGGGACATCGGGTTGTTTGGACAGGTCATGCTGGTTTCAAGGAAGGACTATGATCTCGTTGGGGGGCACTCCCAGGTCAAGGGTGACATCCTCGAGAATTTTCAACTTTCGCGGTGTTTTGCCGCTGCCGGTGTAGAGCGTTCCTGCTGGCTGGGTAAGGATACCATTTCGATGAGGATGTTTCCTGGAGGAGTCAGGGAGCTGATAGTGGGATGGAGTAAAGGAACAGTCTCTGGAGCGGCTAATACTCCGAAGGCTGCTCTTGTTGGGATTTCGGTATGGATGTCCGGCCTTTTCATGTCAGTTGTGCCCTTGTGTTTCGTAGCTGCGGCCTCGTCACCTCTCGCGACTGTGATGGTGTCACTTTATGCTCTTTGGTCTTTTCAGTGCGCCTATTTGTTCCGAGCTTCCGGGCGCTACTCCATTCTAGCAGCTTTGGCGTTTCCTGTGGGTCTCTTGTTCTACCAGATCGTATTTTTCCAAGCGGTTAGGAGAAAGCGACAAGGAGGAACAGTTCAGTGGAAGGGGCGCGATGTTTCTTGAGGTTTCAAACCTAATGATTGTGGTTCTCAACCTGATCGTTATCCCGGTGGGTCACGTGTTGCCCTCATGGCTTCTAACGCGGAAGGCGGGAAACATGTTCCGCCCGGGATCGTGTTTGTTTCGTGAGCGGAAATGGGAAATAGGAGGGAGGATCTACGAACGTTGTCTCGCGATACGTCTCTGGAAGGATCTACTTCCGGACGGAGCTCCTTGGCTTGGCGGCTTCGCCAAAAAATCCCTGGGGGGTCGCGATTTGGAATATATTTCGCGGTTCCGGATGGAAACTTGTCGAGGAGAACTAGCTCACCACATCCAGATTCCCTGTATACTCACTGCGCTCCTCTGGAATCCGTGGCCCTTCGCCGCAATTGTGATTACGGTGTATGCCTTCGTCTCAAATGTTCCATGTATCGTCGTCCAGCGTCATACACGGCATCGGTTATCGCGGCTAATCTCAAATCTCGAGGGTGAAGCCAATCAGGGGAGGACATGAAAAGGGTTCTTTACGCAGCGGTCGTTATTCTCATTTCGATGATGGCGGTTCTCGCGATCGTGCGTGTTCGCTTTTCATCAGATGTTTTTGAATTGCTTCCTCAGGACCTTCCAGAAGCGCGAGGTTTGGAGCAGATCAATCGGTATTTCAGCCGAGATGCCCAGCTGATCATTACGCTGAAAGGGCAGTCGGCGAGGGCTGTTAATGAGGCAACCGCCTCTCTTGCTAATACGCTCAGTCAGCAGAAGGTCTTAATTGGTGATCTGTTCCGCGAGGTGGATATGGATAGAATCGTCGCGGAGGGAGGACCCCTTGTTGCGTGGGCTTGGTTCAACGGGCCTCCGGAGCACCTCGCTTCTCTGGAGCGCCGGCTGGCTTCCCCGCAATCGAGCGAAACTCTTGAGGAGTCGCTGGAAGAGATTAATGATGCCTTTGATGCCGAGAGCGCCCTCTTGAGGAGTTATGATCCACTCCAGCTTTCGCAGTTTGAATTCAGTTCTGAAGGAGAAGGGGCCTCATCTCTGGATCCAATGCGCTCACCGTCAGGTAAATTGGAAATTCTTTACGTGGAGGGGAGTGGGGTTGATTTTTCTGATTACCGGGCAGTGCGAGACTGGTTAACCAAAGTGCGAGGGTTGGTTGAACAATGGCTGAAGGGGTGGAATGGAAAAGGAATGAAGAATATGGAGGTCGAGATCGGATACACCGGAACGCCGGCTTTCATGTCAGAGGTTGGAGCTGGGATGGAGCGAGATATGACTATTTCGGTTCTTCTGACACTGGTTTTGATTTCTGCCCTCTTCTTTCTGGTTCATCGACAGGTGACCCCTCTCATCTGGCTTTTGGCAGCCATGATGGGCATCCTTGCTATTACCCTGACTATAGCTGAGCTGGCACTTGGGGAACTAAGTGTGATCAGTGTGGGATTTGCTGCTATTCTGATGGGGCTCTCGGTAGATTACGCTATTGTTCTCTATCGGGAGGCTCTTGGTAATCCGGGGTCTCCAAAAACGCTTAGAAGGGCGGTGGGACCGGGTATAGCGTGGGCCGCTGTCACTACTGCGGCTGTCTTTCTCAGCCTGAATCTCAGTTCCCTGCCGGGGCTGGCAGAGCTCGGCAATCTTGTTGCCCTCGGGATACTTGTTGGGGCATTGGTGATGTTGTTTGGATTTGCTCCAGTCGCAGTCCGATTTGCAGGGCAGCGGTCTCCGAGGAGCACTCGCAACTGGGTTCCTTCCTCGATGAGTACGAGAGTGGCAGGAATTCTTGCTGTGCTTGTCCCGCTCGCTGCGATCGGCTCGTCTTTCATGCTCGAGAAGCAGATCATGGAGGCGGAATTCCACCCATTCAGAATGAAGGAAAGCCCAGCTCTGAGCACATGGGATGAGATGCGTGCAGAATTACACGGGGAGAGCCAGACTGCCCCGGCAGTGATTACCGCCGCAAATTTTGGCGAGCTGCACACCCAGCTCCAAGCCTTTCAGCAGAGATGTACAAGAGCGCAGGAGGCAGGGTTGATTGAGAGAGTTATTCTCCCGGATTCGTGGGTGCCGCATCCTGAACATCAACGCAGGAACGCCGAGCTGCTGCGAGTGCTCGTTAGGGAAGGGCCGCGCCTTCTCTCGGAGATTGATGGAGCGGGATTCACGAAGGAAGGGATGGATCTGACGCGTGAGGTGATGAACTCTTGGGCGCACTATCTTGATCAGTATGATGGGAGGAACCCAGTGCGTCCGGAAGGGAGTCTGGCGAAATGGACAGTCGACCAGATCGTGACGGAACGTGAAGATATTGTCGCTGCAGTGGTAGCCCTGATGCCGGTTAACCCCAGGGACAGGGAGTGGGTGACTGCGGTCTGCGATGACCATTCCAATATAGCAAGTCTGCCCTCGCTCGGGACGGCCTTAAACGAGCGGATCGCTGAGGACTTATGGAAAATTTTCGTGCCAATGCTAGTCCTTCTAACTGTTGTCCTTGCTCTGGTCTATCGTTCATGGAGGGAACTGTTCCTGACGCTTCTGGCTCTGTTCTTCGGTGGTTCTGTGATCGTTATTCTTACGGTCTGGACTCCCTTGTCGTGGAACTCATTCAACGTCTGCGGAATTCCACTTCTTTTTGGTATCGGCTTGGATTTCAGTATCCACATGCTGTTCGCGTTGAGGCGGAGTGGAGGTGACCTCGAAGTAGTACGAAATGGAATGGGAAAGGCAGTGGCTTTTTGTGGACTCTCTTCCGCGATCGGTTTTGGGTCGTTAGCAACAGCTTCTGCTGACGGGTTGTCCAGCCTCGGGGTGGTTTGTGCAATCGGAATTCTCGCGAATACTTTTGTCGCAGTGATTCTACTGCCTGCTTGGTATCGTCTTGTGCATCCTGTTTCGAATTCTGCGGCTGACAGCGGAGATCAAGTTGATTAGCGTTCCCCGCGATGGAGAGGTTCACCTGTCACCTTCTGATCCTCATATCCCTTATTTCGGGGGGTATCCTTATGGCGGATACGAATGACACCAAAGAGCAGGTAGTACGGCGTTGGCTGTCGACCAATACAGGGGTGGATGTTCTCAAAGTCGAGTTTACCCAGATAAGAAAGCTGACCAGCCTTAAATCCACGATCCGTCAGCAAGGAATACTTTGGATAGACAGACGGGCAGGTGCGAGATTTCGGTGGCAGATCGGTAGCCCGCCGCGGACAATTGTGACCCGGGTGAAAGATGAGTTGCTGGTCATACGCCCCCGATCCCTGCAGTATGAGAAGAGTCCTGCGAGCAAGAGCAAAAATAGCATGGCGTTTCTGGCTGGGGGTTTTCCCAGGGGTTGGGAAGAGTTCCAGACAAAATACGAATTACTTGGAGTGAAAATTCTGAATGGAACTCATCGTATTAATGTTCAGCCCAAAGGGCATCTAGCCCATGGTGTCCGCGTTCTTACCTTTGTCACTGGGAGCGCAACAGGGGTCCTGCAATCGATAGATCTGACTCTTCGGGATGGATCTTCGCAGCAGATCGTATTTGACAGGGTGGTTACGAGCCCTCGACTGACCGATAATCTTTTTGAACCGGACCTGACAGAATATCGTGCTGTGAATTTCAAGTGATTGAACAATATCATGGCTGATTCACTCACGAACAGAGACAGACATGTAGTGGTGGTAGGGGCGGGTCCCGGGGGAATAACTGCGGCAATGATCCTCTCGCATCGAGGATACCGTGTCACAGTGGTAGAGAAAGCCGGGCAGGTCGGAGGGCGCAGCGCCTGTCTGCATGCCGGCCCTTATGCCTTCGATACAGGACCGACGTTTCTTCATCAGAAATTCACTCTGGAGGAAATGTTTCAGGAGGCAGGACGTAATCTGGACGATGAGCTCGACCTGATTCAGCTGGACCCGATGACTCGGTTGAAGTGGGGGCAGACTTCGATGGAGACCACTTCAGATCCTTTAAAAATGGCGGCAGAAATTGAGCGGGTCTTTCCCGGGGAAAGCGAAGGGTTTCATCGTTTCATGGCTGATCAGGAGGAGAAATTCCGCTTACTTGTTCCTTGTTGGACAGCTTCCTACAGCAAGATTCGGGATCTCTTCAGGAAGTGTCTGCTAGATGCCTTTCCCTATGTGGCGACCAGGCATTCTGTCTTTTCCCTGCTTGGAGAGTATTTTTCGGATGAGCGCCTGCGACTTGCATTCACCTTTCAGTCAAAATACCTGGGAATGTCTCCATGGAAGTGTCCGGCACTCTTCAGTATACTCGCTTTTCTTGAGTATCGATTTGGGATTTACCACGTTCAGGGCGGAATCAGCAGGATTTCGGAAAAGATGGCAGAAATTGCACAGAGTGACGGGGCGGAAATACGTCTTGATACCTCTGTCAGGGAGGTCGTGAACGAGGGGTGGGAAACCAGTGGCGTGCTTCTTGAATCGGGAGAAGTTATCAACGCGGATGCCGTGATCCTTAACGCGGATTACGGATATGCGGTCACCCAGTTGTTAAGTGGTCATAATGTCCCGGAGCACAAGGTGCGCAGGAAGGGTTTTTCCTGTTCAACCTTCATGCTTTACCTCGGTCTCGATACACTCTACGAGGGAGAGCCACATCATCAGATCCTGTTCGCTGACAACTATCGGAAAAACGTCACTGAGATTCAGGAGGAGCGTATCGTTTCTGAGGATATGTCTGTCTACGTTCGGAACTCCTCAGTGACGGATCCACTGGTAGCACCTGAAGGGCACTCCAACCTTTACGTTCTGGTGCCTACAATCAATACCCGCCATGAAATTGATTGGACCGGTATGCAATCAGCCTACCGGAACAAGGTTCTGGATCGCATCGAGGCTCGGACGGGCATGAAGGACCTTCGAGATCGAATTGTCGAGGAGCGCGTGATCACCCCTCAGAACTGGTGTGAGGATGGATCAATTTTCATGGGTGCCACCTTCAATTTGAAGCACTCTCTCAACCAGCTTCTCTACCTGCGTCCGCACAACCGGTATTCCAAGTTTCGTAATCTTTATCTAACCGGTGGAGGAACTCATCCTGGTAGTGGCTTGCCGACAATTTATGAGTCTGCTCGAATAAGTGCGAACATGATATCTGAGCAATTCGGATCAAAATATGACCGGATCGACCTGACAATGCCCCTCCTGAGCTCCGGTTCCTGAGGCAAGAAGATTCCCGTGAGAAGGTATATTTCCTTCATGGAGCGCCGTGTGAGCCCGGAAGATCTCCCATTTATTTCTGGCCGGCAGGGAGGGTGCTTTGTAGCGTCCGTCCCCTGCTGCAAGAGCGGTGTG
>Ga0160422_10001005_pt1 | contig 17421 bp, 15 predicted proteins | sample Fk160mmetaG_FD_108192 | JGI IMG/M metagenome (GOLD analysis project Ga0160422, IMG submission 108192) | Marine microbial communities from the Central Pacific Ocean - Fk160115 60m metaG | ecosystem: Environmental > Aquatic > Marine > Oceanic > Photic zone | place: The Central Pacific Ocean... | reverse complement strand
TTCGCCAAACGAATCAATTGCAGGCCATCGCTCGGCGGACCTTCGGGAAAGGCATCCGTGGGTTTCAACTTCATGGGTAAAGCGGATTTTAAAAAGGCAAGCAGGTTTGCGCAGAGCCAACTCACAGCGACGACCTCCATCCAAATTTCCTCGATTCCCAAGATGATTTGGCTCGCGATGAAGAAAGCCATAGCGAGAGAAGAAAGAGGTCCCATGATGAGCACCGTAGCCTGCGCCATTTTGCCCAAACTAGCTTCATCATATAAAGTCAGCCCCTCCGAGCTTGGAACAGGCGAAAGAAAGACCTCCAGCGAGTCGCTTTTCCATATCCTTTTTCCGGAAATGGGTCCGATTCGTATTTCCGGAAACTTTCGCGTAACCAAGTAAGCGGCCAAGCCATGTCCCAACTCATGTACGAAGGCTGCCAGAGGGCGTAGCAGGACCAACCCTGCCCATGCGACAAGCAACCAGGGAGCTCCTTCCATGGAGAAGTAATTGATTCCGTTTGCCAAATGATTCATGGTTTTCAATTGATCTTGCTCGAGGAATCTCTATGCGCAAGATTAGTCATCTTGCCTACTTATTCATGTTTCGATCCCTTAGACAAGCGTTCTCCGGAAAAAAACCGGACGTCCGCGTACCTCATGCGAAAGGACTTCCCTTGACCGATCGGGAGCAGTTTGGGGAAGAGGCGGAAAGCGCTCAGTGGATAGGCGTTGATCTTGACGGCACCTTGGCGGAAGCGGTTCCGTGGCAGGGTTTCGAACATATTGGCAAACCGATTCCCAATATGATGAAGCGGGTCAGGATTTGGTTGGAAATGGGATACCGTGTGAAAATCGTAACCGCACGGGCTCAAAATCCCGAGGAGGCGATTCCTCCGATTAAGGCGTGGCTCAGGAAAAACGATCTGCCCGAGTTGGAAGTGACTAATGCCAAGGATATGGATATGATTGAGCTTTGGGACGACCGTTGCGTTCAAGTTGTGCCGAATACCGGCAACCCCGTCGGGCCGAATCCGGAACCCTATCGTCGGACCTGATCAAGTTTAACCCTTGCCTTTAAATGCAATTTACTTGCAAGAAGGCTTTTCGCTGATAAATTGCACCTTTGTGAAAACAGGCAGTTGGTCTAAATTGGATAAGATAGGAATGACACTCTCTTTTTTGTGTGCCGTTCATTGCTTGGTTATGCCTATCCTTCTTCCATTCATCCCTCTTTTGGCCGGTAGCTTCTTGTCCTGCGAAAGTTCGGATTCGGCAATGATGTACATCACTCTTCTAATCGCGGCTCCCACCCTGTTTCGCGGATATCTTAAGCATCGCAAGTTTCGCGTACCTGCGGTTTTTCTTCTGAGCTTGCTCTTTTTCGCTTTGAGACCCGAAACCTGTTTGCATTTCCACGATGGCTTTCATTTGCATGACGCCTTGCATTTCGTTTTGGCCGCTCTTGCCGGATTTTCCTTGGCCGTCGGACATTGGTTGAATCTCAAACTATGCAAGAGCTGCTTGGTCTGCAGCGATAGCGCGCAACCTTGCCACTAGGACTTTCCGTCCGAAGTCCGAATAATCGGGTTTGACGGTTTTTCCATTCCCTTTTTGGCTGTAGTTAATGCTAATCAATTTTCCATGCAACAAGTGAATCCCTCACTTCTTCATTTGTGCGATGAGTACCAATCCAATCCCCAATTCCTTATGGCTGCCCTCTCCGAGTCTAAGGAAAAGAGGGTCTCATTCTGATGAATTGGTGGGGTAAGTTGATCGGAACCGGAATCGGCATGTTCGGGGGACCTATTGGAGCTCTGGCAGGAGCAGCTCTCGGTCATCTGTACGATGAGGATGACCCTGCCACCCAAGACGAACGAAAGGCCCGCGCTCTCTACCTAGCGTACTTCTTTTCCTGCGCTGCAAAGGTTGCGAAGGCGGACGGACGGATCTCCGCCGAAGAAATTGCCGTAACCGAGTCCTTGATGAAACGCATGGGCTTGGACGAAAGAACTGCGGAATTCGCCAAGAACGTCTTCCGTAAGGCCAAGGCAAGTCGGCGATCCATTGATGAGGATTTCAAGGAAGTCGGTAAAATGATCGGCTACGAGCCCACTGTGGCTCAATCCTTCCTTGGCGGACTTTTCGAAATTGTCCGCTCCAACGGAGAAAAGCTCAATGAAATGCAGGTTCGCTTCCTTTTGCGTGGGGAGGAAAGGCTCAAGCTTACACCTGGCACGCTTCGCTCTTGGATTCGGGGTGGCTATGCCCCACCCCAGCATGACCCTTCTGTGGATCGCCTTTCGTTGGAGGAAGCTTATGATGCGTTGGGTTTGGCCCGGGACTGCACTGATGCGGACCTCAAGAAAACCTATCGTGCCAAAGCGGCTGATTTTCACCCGGATAAACTGAGAAGCAAGAACCTGCCCGAGGAATTCGTTGCCTTCGCCAACGACCAATTGGCTAAGATCAACCAAGCTCATCAAGTGATCCGCGAAGCCCGTGGATTGAACTGATTCAATGGATTTATGTTACTTGAGATGGCTATGGGGCAATCACTGGCCTCCATGAAGCCGGCTCAATACCATAATGCTGGAGGTGAGTATTCGCTGTCCTCTTCGGATAGCTCGGTCAGCAACTAAGCCGAACCTTCAATCACTGAGAAATCGCCCATCTCTCATTCGGAGGATTCGGTCGCATTTCTCGGCAAGCTCGGAGTTGTGAGTCACTAGAATCACCGCAATGCGTTCCTTGCGGGCAAATTGCAGAAGGAGCTCGAAAACCTTTTCCGAATTGGAGCTGTCCAGGTTACCCGTTGGCTCGTCCGCCAGCAAAAGAGCGGGCGAATGAACAAGGGCACGGGCAATGGCCACTCTTTGCTGTTCACCTCCGGATAGTTTGTTGGCAAAGCGTTCGCACTTGTCCCCCAAACCTAGTTTCCTGAGAACCTCGGCCGCTCTGTCCGATGCGTCTTTTTCCGAGAGACCTGCTTTGCGCAGAGGAAGGGCGACGTTCTCGCAAACCGTAAGTTCTTTGATCAGAAAGTGAAACTGAAAGACAAACCCGATCTTTCGATTTCGCAGAGAGGTGCGGATTTCATCACTGGCCTGTGCGACGGATTCCTCTTCCAGGCGAATCTCACCTTGATCGGGTCTGTCCAACAGCCCAAGTAAGTAAAGTAATGTGCTTTTCCCGCAGCCCGAAGGGCCAACTATTGCGGTGACCTCTCCTGCCCGTGCCTCAAGGGAAACGCCTCTCAGGGCATGTACTTTTCCCTCTCCTTCGATAAAGGAGTGCTCGAGTTTGTTAACTCGAAGAAGCTCTTGGGCTGATCCGCTGGTTTCCATCAGATGGTTTCTCGGATGATTTTGGCGGGTTCGATTCGGGCGGCTCGACGGGCGGGAATCCAACTGGCTATGGAGACGAAAAGCGATGCAATGAGAATGGCCCAGAGGTAATGGGCGCCATCCCAATTGACCACAAAGCTATCAGTGGAGAAAATGCCTCGTATGCGCATGGGTATTTTCGAGATTCCATAGGTGGCGAGAAAGCCGGTTAGACATCCGAGAACAATGCCCGCGGACAGGACAATGCCTCCCTGCCATAGAAAGACTGCGGAGACTTCCCTTGGAGTGAATCCCATGGAGCGAAGTATGGCAATATCCCTTGTTTTCTCGATAACCATAATGGCAAACACATTGAAGATTCCCAGTCCGGATAGGAGGAGAATACTCGATACGGTGATGGCGGAAGAGGCCCGGAGAGCGCGAAAGACCTCCAGCCAAACTTTTTCCCGCTCCTGCCAACTGATTACTCGATGTCCAAGGGTTAATTGCATTTGATGGGCTAATTCCACTGCGCCCTCAGGCTTCTTAATCGATAACTGAAAGATCGTTCGCCCCAAGCCTCGTCCGAAAAGGGTCTTGGCAGCGGAATGATGAAGGAAAATTCTTTTCTTATCAATCTGGCTCACTCCGGTTTCAAAAACTCCAACTATGCGGAATTGTCTGCTTTCCGTTCCTGACCGGACCATTACTCTGTCACCAAGTTGAAGACGAAGACGGTCGGCTACACGGCTTCCCACCAAACAGGCGCTTTCGTCGATCGCAAAGTCAGAGACTTTTCCGCGAATGATTTGGTTTTCCAGGTTTGAAGCGAGAATGTGATCCTCGATTCGAATGCCATGAACCTCAGTCGAATGCTTACGCGAACCGGAGTCAATCACTGCGGAACCTTCGAGGATTTCAGAGATTCCGGTCGGTTGGGGAAATTCCTCGAGAGCTTCCCGGAGCAAATCCGGACTTTCCACGCCTTCCACATAGCGAGCATCCTCTCTGGAATTGAAGACGAATTTCACACTACCGTCCTTTTCCGCTTTACTTACCATACCGGTCAGGTCTTGGAAGCGGTCGGAGATGTGAATGGCTCCGTTGGTTCCTAAAATGGTCCGAATGAAAAAGGCTTCGAATCCGGACGTTTGGGCCTGTGTTACCACAAAAAAAGCAATCCCCAGAACGATGCCCAATAGGCTCATGCTCATTGCCCGCCGTCGCGCCAATACGTAGCGAAGGGCCAATCTCAGGGTGAGAGAACTCACGGCTCTCAGTTTTGGTCTTCGATTACCGAAACGCTCACCTTCTGTCCGTCTCCGAACAAATGGGGCGTTTCCACAATGACCTGATCACCCGGTTCCAAGCCTTCGAGGATTTCCACTTCCCGAAGATTACTGGCCCCAATGCGAACTTCCCGAACCGTAACGAGTCCGGAACTGACAATCAAAACCGAATTCCCCAAGAGTGCCTTTCTTGGAATGATCAGTGCGTTTTCCTTCACTCCCTTGACGATCTCCGCCCTCCCGGATCCACCGGTTGGAATTTCGATTTCGGAATCAATGCTTAGGTAAAGCTTTCTTCTGCCGGTATTGGGATCAATGGTAGCGGACAAACGGGAAACTGTCGCTTCGAAGATTCTTCTTCCGAAAGTGTAGAGAGTGACTGCGGCTTCCTGACCCTCGAGGATACCCGCAAAATCTTCCTCATTGAGAGTCACTTCGATCAGGCGCTCATGGGAAATAACCTTTCCAACAACGCCACCCCCAAAAACCATGTCTCCTGGAGTCACCGAAGACGAAACGATTTTTCCATCTATTGGACTGCGAATAAAGTTCTTTTCGATCTGCGATTTGAGAGCCGCGATTTGGAATTCGTGATTTTTGGTCATTTCCTCCCATTGCAGTGATTCATTTTGCAATTGAATCTCCAATTGTTTCACAAAGTTCTGCTTCTTGTTAAGTTCGAAGGGGGAAACTTTCTTTTCCTGAGCCAGTATTCCAAGACTCTGCAATTCCTTTTGCTCGATCTCCAACTGCAAGGCCAAGGCAGAACCAATCTCAACTTGTTGCTGATGAGTCTTCTGTGCGAGAATCGCCTGTTCCAAGCTACGGTTCAAGTCCTTGGTTTCAAGTTTAATGAGAATTTCCCCTTCTTTGACTTCAACGGGTTTGCCGAATGGACGCATTCGTACGAATTCGGCCTTTCCTTGACCTTGGGAGCGAAGCTCGAAACTTGATTCGGAAAAAACCTGAACGTTTCCGGTTACCGAATCCCGCATTGGTCCGGTTTTTGCAAGCGCAACCACTGCTTCGGTTGCAAGCTTGGAGCTGAACCAAATCGTTCCAACCACTCCCAGCGAGACAACCAGAATCAAAAAATAGTTTTTGCTCATTTTCATGGATTCTTTCGATCCCTCCCTTCGTGATTGATGCGACCGAGGTACTGGTCTTTGGTATTTTGGTAGTTGATCACAGCTTGGAGCAAAGCCATTCGGGAGCGATCGAGGGAGGTTCTGGACTCGAAATGAGCGACGGGTGTGATCCGATTGAGTTCGAATTCAATCAGGCTCTTTTCATATCGATTTTCAGCGACCTTCACTAGCTTTCGAGTCACTTCGATACTTTTTCCCAAGGAAAGAAGGGTTTCCCGGAGGCTTTCCAGTTCGATTCTAAGTTTACGGGACAATCGTTCGGCTGAGATTTCATATCTTCTTTTCTTGGCAAGGGATCTCTCTTTTTGCCCTTTGCTTTTCTCGGAATCCCAAATTGCCCAATTCGCCTCCACTCCAAGGAGGAGATTGTTGCGGGTGAGGTTTTCACGGTTATCGGCAAGGGCCACTTGATCCTGAAAAACTCCACCGATCAGATTGAACTTCGGCTTGAGTTGAGAATCGGCGATGAGAATTCGCCGCTTTTCATTTTGAACTTCAAGTTCGATTTCCTCGACTTCATGAAATGAAATTCCTGAAACGAGAATGGGAAGCTTTTCGGCAAAGGCATGGTTTTGGCAAAATTCGAGAAAGGCAGGGGTGCGTTGAAAGCTAAGATTACTGTCCGCATCAATGAAGTCATCAAAGAGCTTGGACTGCATGGCGAATTGGTTTTCCAAGTTTGATAATTGAATTTCCTGTTGGAGTCTCAGGGCAATCGCTTCATCAAGACTCAAGGGGGTAACGAGTCCGAGTTCAAGGCGTTTGGACAGATCCTCCTCGTTTTTACGGGTTATGGATAAAGTCTCTTTCCCAAGTTGAATTTCATATTTGATAAGCACTAGTCTTAGGTAATGAGACCGAACTTCTCTTGAAAGCGAATTTTGGGTATTGGCGAAGCGAAGAGAAGCAAGAGTGCGTGCAGATTCTCCGATTTCTCTCTCCGCTTTCAACGCACCCCAATGGTAAATGGGTTTCCGAAGATAGGCAGATCCCAAGAAACGATACCGTTGGTGAAAGTCTTGTTTGGGGCGATCTTCGTGGATGGACTGTCCCTGCAAATTGAGACTAAACTTAACCCCGCTCGCTGAGCTCGCGACCTTGGCTTCCCCCTCAGCTTCCTTTATCCGCTGAACTTCTTGATCCAACAAGCGGGAGGTTTGAGGTAGGTTGGCCAACACCCCCTTTAATTCGGGAAGGTACGCCTCGGGCATTTCCCGGTCGATTTCCATGGCCACGACTGCATGGCAGACGATAGAAAGCGTAGTCCAAAAAAACTTAGCTCTAAAATGTGTGGTGAGAAACAAGATAAGCTTCACAATGAAGCAAGCTGATCAGGTACTCAATCCGAATCAGAAGGCTTTTAAGCTACTCTGAGAAGGCTGCCGGATACATCTCAACCAACTGATCTCCAGTCCATTGATCGATTTGATCCTTGGATGCATCACGAAAAGCGCTGACTTCGGATTCTAGAATTTCGGGAGCTTCATTCCCCCAAGCTTGCCTGACGTAGGTGGTGACATTGGCAATCTCACGATCCGAAATGGGCACAGCCGCCATATTAACGGCTGCGGAGGTTCCGTATGTTTCACCCTTTACGATAATTTCACCCTTCAAACCCTTGAGTATAATGTTTGTGATGAGACCCGGATCGGACGTGACCCATTTCGAGCCTGCGAGAGGTGGGTACTGACCGGCTATTCCCAGACCGTTTGCTTGGTGACAGGAAGCGCAGCGAACGGCAAACACTTTTTTGCCCGAATCCACTTTTCTTTCCAGACGGAGGGCTTCCCTTTCTTCTTCGGTGAGCTCGACAATCTCCTTTGGAGGATGAAGTTGAAATTGGTTGGTTGAGTGAGCAAGCTGAATGGAACATACGAAAATCAGGCAACCGAAAACGAAAACAAAGACCAAAGGAGCGATAAGGAATCCTTTGGTCGGGGGATGCTTTTCACGATTGAGCCGCGTGTGCAGCTCAACCATTTTTTCATCGCTCATCGAACCAGAATCCTGATTATTATTCTTCTTCTCACTCATTGGCTTAAGGGTAACTCCGCATTCAGTTCGGCAGCGGTCCACATTTGCATGGGAGCGCGGTCTTTGATTTTATCTCGTACGGAAGCCACTTCATTAGGGGTTACGGCACTTGCTGAATTCCCCCAGTCATTTCTGATGTAAGTCAAGACGTCCGCCACTTGCTGGTCGGTAAGCGATCCGGGAGGAATTCCCGGGGCAACCATCACTCCATTATAATCGGCTCCGTTTACCTGAATGGGACCCATGAGTCCATACAGAGAGATCTTGATGAGTTTTTCCTTGTCTCCCAAAACCCAATCAGAGCCAGCCAAGGGAGGGAACTGACCGGCCAATCCCTGCCCGTTGGGTTGATGGCAAGTGAAGCACAGTCCACCTCCGGGGGCAGCCTTCATGTAAATTTCCTTGCCGGAGGAAATCTGCTCGGCCAACCAGGTAGGAGCACCGGAATCAGTTGCATCTGTTTCCAGGTCAGCAACAATTTCTTCCGATTCCGTGGTTTCTTCCTCCGTTTCTACGAAGGCCATTTCGGGTAGTTCGTAATCTTGCTTCAAGGCTTGGAGGTAGGAGACCAGGCGTTCGGCTCGAAGACTTGGTTTGATAAACCTGGAATTCGACTCATCCGTACTGATTTCGATGAACCCAAACTTTTCCTCCTTGGAAACCTCATACAGAAACGGGCTTGGTTGACAGATTGATTCTGGAATCAAAGCTTGCGGTTCGAACAGATGTATGTGAAGCCACTCCAAGGAATGACCCCGAAGACCGAGGTTTGCCAAATCAGGTCCGACACGGGTGTTACCAATGAGAACATGCTCTTGAAGAATGTAATCACGTGGGACGGAAGGTCTTTTGCCCCAACCTCTTTCGACGTCGAAGCCAGCTTCGACCAAACGAACTTGTTGGGTATGGCAAGTCATGCAACCAAGGGCCAGATAATCCTTTGCTCCCTGTTGGGCTATGCCCGGTAAGGCGTGGGGAAACAAATCGGCATCTTGAGGAACCGAGCCATCTTCCTCCAGCGACTCAGCGGTCTGAGTGAGGTCTCCGAATTGTGCCCGTGCGCCAACTACGAATGCCAACCACGCGACACCTAGCGCCAGGAACACATTAATTGTAAATTTGAGTAGGTTATTCACTTTACGATTTCATTCGCACCTGAACGAAACAAGCTTGGAAGCACAGAAATTGGACTAGGGAAAATGACCTTCCAAACATTGACTACAAAAACTAGTTGGGAAAAACCAAGGATCACAAATGCAAGCTCGGTGATGAGAAAATAGGGCTTAATCGATGCAATTACGACTGTTGACCAATCGAGTGAAGGTTGTTGAGCGAGAACGCCATGGGTCAGACCACCAATAAGATAGGCTAACAGCAATATAAGCACACCGAAGGTTGAAGTCCAAAAGTGAAAGGCTTTCGCTTTCACACCAATTTCCTTTCCAGTCATTTTTGGAAGGATGTGGTAGACCAGTCCAAAGATGATCATGCTGAAAAATCCATAAACTCTTTGGTTGAAATGAAATTCATTGATTATTGAAAATTGGGTGATTTTGGCAACCGAAGGTAGCGAAAAAACCACACCAATGTAGCTTGATATTGTGTAGGATAAGGTTCCAAAAATTACAAACCTCAAAGGAAGGCTATTCCAAACTCTGGCAATATCTTGGAAAGCTGTGGAGTGAAAATTTGTGGAGGCTACGGCGATAGGGAAAATCATGGCTATACTCATGACCGTACCGATTGCAGGAATCCACATTGGAACCGGACCACCTTCCAAGTGATGTACCACTGACCAAGGAGCTAATCCTGCAATGCACCAAAATCCGAAAATGGCCAAATAATACTTGTCAATTTGGCGACCCAAAATGGCTGGAATCACATAGTAGGCGGCTCCTAAGGCTACGGGTGTAAGCCAAAGCCAAATCAGGTTTTGCCCAAACCACATGGAAATTACGCTTTGGACGGTTCCTCTTGCCGGGTTGATCTCAAGTCCGTCCCAAGCTATCAAAAAAAGAAATGGAAACCACAACAGCGACGCAAGAAGGAACCATTGTGGTGCAATGGTGTCTTTAACTTTACGCGAGCGATGTATGACTAGTATGATTGTGGCAATGATTGAGTATGAGATAAACAGTGAAGGCCAAACCTCTGCCGGCATTTCGAGAAGCTCATGTGAGGTCATGTGACCGTCTAGAATACCCAATAAGCCAAAGGAAATGGCTAAATTCCATAATATACCACCAATCATAAGAGGAAAAATGCCAGTGCCCTGAACTTGGGCAAGCCTTGCAATTATCCACAGCGTAACTGCAAATATTGAGTTACCTCCCCAACCATAAATGAAAGCGTTGGCTTGAGCTATTTTAATCTTACCGTAGGTTATTGCCTCAAAAGAGGAGAGAAAAAACGGGTTAGTAAGTTTTGCGGCGGCAATGTATGCTAAAAAGGCAGCGGCTAACAACCAAAGACCTGCCGAAGAAATGAAAAAAGAAACAACAAGTCTAAGAGACTTGTCGATAATTTGTTCAGGAGATTCTTTCACGACGTGAATCAGTTTTGGGGGCTCGCTTTCGTACGGTAGGTTTTGGATACCTTTTCCATTATTCCTTGTAGGGAAGAATTGCGTTCCGAGTGATACGAATCTATTAACTCATTATATGCCGAATTTTCATTGCGGTACTCTCCCACTTTCAAGGCACGAGATTTATCAACCGCATTCGTAGCGTCTATTGGTTCATCCGACCTTGAAAAACTGTAAAGAAAGACGATCATAGCTGCCATTGAACCTATGAAAAGCACCGAGAGCAACGTGCCGCAACCATCCGCTTTAATTACTTTTAGATCACTCATGGTGATGAATCGAGTCTAGAATTCGGGGGTCACGGATAGGAATAACTTCAGCATCGCCAGCTTGGAAACTTCGAAGTACTGCCCAAGCACAGAGGCAACCAACTCCAATAAATGTTGCAATTCCCCAAAACAAATGACTACCAACAACGGAGCGGGCTTCGAACCCAACAAACGCTCCGGGTACGATTTCCCGACCGGGAATGATGTTCCAATACAAATCCAAAGCATGAAAAACCAGAATCCAAGATACAATAAAAACTAATCTAGGACCGACAATTTTGTTTCTGTAAAACAAAAGATATAGAAATGGGAAAAAGAAATGCCCAAATATCAGCCCCATACTAACCGCAAACCACCCTGATTTTTCACCAGTGTTCGGATTGATTTCCCGTATGGTAAACCAAAAGGTTTCTTCAGGAATGTTTGCACTGTAAATGAGAAAATACTGAGAAAAGCTGATGTATGCCCAAAATACCGTGAAGGCAAGAGATAGACAGGCTAGATCGTATTGATGAGCTTGGTTGTAGATCCCTCGCAAAGAACCTTTAGTTGCCATGAATAGACAACCAATAATGGTGACCGCCAAGGCGGCTCGTATGCCAGAGGCAAAAAACCAAACCCCGTACATGGTCGAGAACCACTGGTATTCAAGGCTCATGAACATATCAAATGCCCCGAAGGTGAGGGCGAGAGCCGCGCAGGGAATACCGGCTGCGGAAATTTTTGCACCCAAACGGGTCCAATGAGGATCTCCGTCTTGGTCTTGATTAAAGGAGATTTTTCGAAGCCAATGACTGAGTCCGCAAAAAATGCCAAAATAAAGAATCATCCGAAAACTAAAGAAAGGCAGATTAAGATAAGCGGCTTTCTTTTGATGCAACACATCATCCGCTACCTTAATCGCGGAACTTACCTCGATGGTTTGGGCATCTGGGTTAATCCATGTCCATAAGATTCCTGATTGTTCTCCTCCAAACCAAGCCACAAGGAGTAGCGGCAAAATGCAAAGCCCAAGCCATGGGAAAGCGGCGAGTCCGTGTTCTTGCTGTCTCCGCACAACTGGAGTCCAATGGGAATTGAAAATACGGAAGATCATGATCAGCATCAATAAGCCGATTGCTATGCTGAGCCAAAAAGAACATCCCCAAAGCCAACCAAGAAATGGAGATTTGTTACCGGTTGATATACCATAAAAAATTCCAAACAGACCAATAGCCAGACCTAAGACTGCACCTGCCAATAACTGAGTTGGAATATCGTTTTTCCAAATATCCTTGGCAATGGTCTTCTCAGTCATGATCCTTGACCCCTCTTGGCTAGGACAGTAGCGTCATTCACATAATTCTGTAGTGCTCTGACATATAGAACAATTGCCCATCTTTCCTTAAAGGTAAGCCTGTCCTTTAGCCCAAGCATGATACCGGATGCCGAACCCATACTTATCGCATGAAAAATCTGTCCATCAGTCCATCTTCCAGCAGATTCCAGATAGGTTCCTGACTGGGATGCATCGGAAAGGTTCCTAGGGGCAATCCCAAATTTGGCGAGAACACCTTTTCCATTGCCATAGTCACCATGACAAATCGCGCAATGAATATCATATTTCTCACGACCCAAACGCATCAAAGCAAGATCAATGTTCAATTCGTCTGGAATGTATTCTACCCAGTTTCCTTCCGAATCCTTTCCAGTACGATATTCTATGGTAGAAAGCTCTGGAGTCTTTGAGAATACATTTTCGATTTCCAAAGCATTACCTCGTAACGCCGTACCAGGGACTGGAAGACGGTCTGCAAGATTATCGAAGAAAAGATTATTAGAAGTTTGAGCTTTAAATTTAGCCTGCCGATCCATATCCGGGAAGACTTCCAAAGGGGTATTTTCGGTCAAATCGCCACGGAAGCCCATTATGGAAACCACCACTAAAATCACGATCACGTATATGGCTATGAAATACCTCATTACTAATCGATGGACTCTTTAATCATGGTTATCGATTTGCCCCCGATTTCCTTAAGCAAGGAGCCAGTTTCTCCCTCATCGAACTTTGGGTCTTCGGCTTCAACTACAATCATGTATTTGTCATCACCAGTTCTTCCGAAATTAGGATGTTCGAATGCCGGGTGGTTGTGTCGGGGTAACCGATTTAGGAAAAACATACCGAAAAGAGTTCCGAAAGCGGAAAACAAAATGGTAAGTTCGTAGAAGACAGGGAAGGGGTAAATTGGACTAAAGTACGGCTTTCCTCCTACAATTAGCGGATAATCATAGGCATTCATGAACCATACGATCAGCATTCCAGTACAAAATCCAGTGATTCCACCTGCCAAAGTGAAGCAGGGAACTTTAGAACGCCCAAGTCCCATTTGGGCGTCTAATCCATGAACCGGCATCGGAGTGTAGCATTCCCAGTCCGAATAACCCGCTTTGCGAACCTTACCGGCAGCATCGTAAATTTCCATGGCGGAATTGAAGGTAGCGGCCAAACCATAGTTTCTTTTGATGATTTTGCTCATTTTGTGAGTTTAATGATTACCACCATGGGGATCGGCTTGTGGCATGACCATTTTAACTTCGGCCATGGGCATTAGAGGCAAAAACCGAATGAACAGAAGGAAAAGAACGGAAAAGAATCCAAATGTGCCGGCAAAGGTGAAAATGTCCACTATTGAAGGTGAGTAGTACCCCCAACTTGATGGAAGAAAATCCCTAGAAAGGGTGGTATTGGCGATCACAAACCTTTCAAACCACATGCCGATATTTACGAAGATGGAAATCACCCAAACCAAAGGAGTGTTTTCCCGAATCGCCTTAAACCAAAAGAGCTGTGGACTAATCACGTTGCATGATACCATAATCCAGTATGCCCACCAGTAATTGCCAAAGGCTCGATTAATGAAAGCGAAACTTTCGTAGGAGTTCGCTCCATACCATGCAATGAAAAACTCCATCGAGTAGGCGTACCCGACCATGGTTCCGGTAGCTAAGGTGATCTTACATATATTGTCGATGTGATTTTGGGTAATCAAATCATGCAAACCGAATAGAGCACGGAGAGGAAGCAACAAAGTCAAAACCATTCCAAAGCCGGAAAAAATAGCTCCCGCCACAAAATAAGGAGGGAAAATCGTGGTATGCCAACCCGGTAAGTTGGCCACGGCAAAGTCAAAGGATACGATTGTATGCACCGAAAGCACTAAGGGCGTAGATAGACCTGCTAACAAAAGATAGGCCATTTCAAAATTCCGCCAATGGTTGTTTGCATTCCTCCATCCCATAGAGAGAACTCCGTAAAAGTATTTTCTCCAGGTTTCCTTGGCTCGGTCGCGGATCACTGCCAAATCGGGAATCATACCCATGTACCAAAATAGGATTGATACGGTTGCATAGGTCGAGACTGCGAAGACGTCCCATTCCAAAGGACTTCGATATTGAGGCCAAATGGCGTTGGAATTGGGAAGCGGGAAAAGCCACCAAGCGAACCAGACGCGTCCAACGTGAAATAAGGGAAAGATTCCCGCGCACATAACCGCAAAAACGGTCATCGCTTCCGAGGCTCTATTAATGGACGTTCTCCACTTTTGTTTAAGTAGACAAAGGACTGCTGAAATCAATGTGCCAGCGTGACCTATGCCGATCCAAAACACGAAATTGACAATGGCCCAACCCCAATTGACTGGATTGTTGTTTCCCCAAACGCCGACACCTGTGGAAACTAGGTAAACTAAACCCATTCCCGTGAAACTTGCCACGCATAAAGCAAGAATGAAGCACCACCACCACCAAGCTGGAGTTTTGCTCTCAACAATACCGCATATTTTGTTGGTAACCCATCGAAAACTTCTTTTGTTTTCTACCAACGGCGGGTCAATCCATGGTGCGGGTTTGACCTTTTTTAGGATAGCTGGGGCAATCTTTTGGTCTGCTGTTTGTGCGGTGGCCATGGTTAATGCGTTGAGTCGTGCAGTCCGTTATGATCACCATGCCCACCGTGGTGTTCTTCTCCATGATGGGATGGGTGCGATTTGTCATGGTACTCGCGTGCAGCGTGAGGCGAATCTGCGAAATCGGGCATCTTTGGGTTGGGATTGCGAACCTTTGCCAAATAAGTGGTCCGAGGTCTGGTATTCAAATAGCCGAGTACCGAGTAGTTGCGCGGATCGTTTGTGAGTTTGGAGACCCGGCTGTTAGGGTCAGACAAATCTCCGAAAGCAACACCGTCCGAAGGACATACTTGTTGGCAGGCTGGTCGGATGGTTCCGTCTGGCACTTTTAAATCTTCAACTTCCAACTTCATTTCAGAACCGTCGAGACCAGAATTAAGTTTTGCCTCACGTTGTGCCTTCACTTTGACCCTTATTTTAGCTTCCTGAATACGTTGCACGCAGTAAGTACATTTTTCCATTACCCCTCTCATTCTCACGGTCACATCTGGGTTTTTGCCCATCGATGGTAAGGGATCATTCTTATCTCCCAAAGGACCTTGATAAAGTTGATTAACATCACGCTTATTCCAATCGAAGAAATTGAATCTTCTCACTTTGTAAGGACAGTTGTTTGCACAATAGCGAGTGCCCACGCAGCGGTTATATGCCATTGCATTAAGGCCTTCCTCATCATGCACGGTGGCGTTGACGGGGCAGACGGATTCGCAAGGAGCGGTTTCGCAATGCATACAAGACACACCCTGAAAGGAGACTTGGACATCGGATGGAATGTCAGTTCCTTCTCTTTCAGCAGAACTGTAGTAGCGATCCAAGCGCATCCAGTGCATCTCGCGTCCACGAAGAACCTGATCTTTGCCAACGATGGGAATATTGTTTTCACTTTGGCAAGCAACAACGCACGCACTGCATCCCGTGCACTGGTTCAAGTCGATAGCCATTCCCCACTGATGAAGCCCGGGCGTATCCGAATGCTCGTAGTTATGGTCAGGGTGCTCATACGCGGAATTTCCTCTCGGAGTGGTTTGGGACTTATGGGCGTAGTCCTTGTCTTGGTCTTTCCCCCATATTGGTGGGGAATGTGATTCGGCTCCCATACGGTGCGCAAATTTCTCGTCTTCAACATATTCGCTTAGGTTTGCCTCACGCACGATCGCCCTACCCTCCATCGACCAATGCTCCTGTGTGTTGGCGAGGATTTGAAATTCGCCCGTAGGTTGGAGAGATATCCCGGAGATTATTCGCTTACCAAGTTCGGTCATTAGTGGAAAGGCATCAAAACCAGTGCCATGACCAACGCGACCAGTATTATTTCTACCCATCCCAAAAGAGGCAACTATGGTTTGATCGGCCAAGCCCGGTTGGACATAGAGGGGACCTTCAATGAATTTATCCTCGGAAAGGCTAATGCGAACTACTGGTGCTTTCTGGTAACCGTTGTCGAAAACGGCATTGTCCGGTGCAATCTGACCATTTTTGTTTAACATCGTTGGTTTGGGAAGCAGTCCGAGGTTGGGGTGTTGCTCCTCCAAGCTCTTGGCGAGCGACGGACTGATCAGCAAAGCGTTGTCCCATGTGAGTTTGGTTATGGGATGAGGGCATTCCTGCATCCAGCCGTTGTTTGCGTATTTGCCGTCCAATGCATGGAAATCGGGAACGAGCAGAACTTCCAAACTTTCTGCGTCGAATGAATAATCTTTTGATGAAAGAGCTATCAAAGATTTCCGTGGATTTACATCCAAGCCAATAAATTTTCTGGGTGAAGAATTCTCAACGCCCAAGCGCAGAAAATCCATGAAGTCACCATTAACAAGATCATCCTCTTGACTGAGGTTTTTAACAAAATCATGGGATGATTGCTCGGACGCGTTAAGTCCAAGCAAGCATTCCAAATCGGATAAGGTATCGAACAGCGGTGCCAGAAGGGGTTGGGTGGGAATAATGGCGGTTTGATCCCAAGTTTCTCCCAAATCCCAACATTCCAAAAAGTGGGATTGACCGATGTGAAGATCGGAAACTTGCGATGATTCGTCCATGGAAAATCCGATACGAGCCGAATGGGTTACTTTTTCAAGCAAGTCCGACCAATTAACGAAACCACTTGTTGCATGGATGGGATTTCCTCCCAAGAAGATAAGCGAATCGACCTCTCCTTTATCAAGGGAGGAAATGAGGCTTGCGAGGGAAGTGGCGGATGAATTTTCGACTGAAAGATAGTCTATCACCTTGCCAATGCATCCAAGAGATTGGTTAATGGCGAGAGTGGCCAGATGAACTTCAACGGGAAGGTGGTGTCCGGCCAACACAACGGAGCGATTTGGCTTAGCGCAAAGGTCCTTTGCACACTCCGTAATCCACTCGATATTCGATGAAGATGATTTTCCGAGATCCGCAAGATGATCAATGAGCGCTTGATCCTTGCTCTTGCGAATTTTCAGAACTTCAGATGCAAGAAGAGCCGAAAAAGCAGTGAATTTCGAAGATTCCAAGCGAAGTCGATGATCTGCGACTCCACCTGTCAAGGTAAGGTCGGATTCGACGGAATACAAGCGATTCATTTGGTGCGCATCTGCAGGCTTGAGGACTTTTCTGCCTGACATAAAAGTCCGGGAGTTCGCAAGGGAGAAGGGTTCACGCCCCATGAAATCGCAATCCAAAGACAATAGACGGGAAACCTTTTGTAGCTTGGGCAGGGTTCTAACCGAACAATCTAAGCCAAGAGCCGTGCCCAATTGTCGCTCGATGGCTTCTGAGCTCAAGGAGTCATACTCGGACCAAATGATGCCTTTTGTTTGAAGTTCATTCGAAAGTTTCTTTCGGGCTAAGGAAAAGGAAGAATCAGC
>Ga0160422_10001003_pt1 | contig 17438 bp, 13 predicted proteins | sample Fk160mmetaG_FD_108192 | JGI IMG/M metagenome (GOLD analysis project Ga0160422, IMG submission 108192) | Marine microbial communities from the Central Pacific Ocean - Fk160115 60m metaG | ecosystem: Environmental > Aquatic > Marine > Oceanic > Photic zone | place: The Central Pacific Ocean... | reverse complement strand
GCGAAAGCAATTTCTCGTTTGGCGCACGATTTCTGATGCAGATAGACGCGCGTATGCGGGCGATTTTGCCTACTGGGAGAACGAACCCGATGAGGTGCGCGGATGATGACGACGCTGCGTGCACTCGTACTCATAGTGGGCATAACCGCGCTGAGCGGTTGGCTAGCCCAGCGCGTTGAACTAGTCTATAATGGACCGCATATTGCCGGTGCGGGTAGCCCACCTGGAGGACAGGTTTTTCTTGCCGTACCGCTTGGAGCCCTAGCCGCTCTGGCCCTGCTGCGGCGGTGGCTTAGTGAGGGAGAGCGTGCTGTTATCTATGCGGGTTTAGCCGTTGGAGTTTCTGCTACCGCATCGGGTTTGATGCATCGATTCCTACCTGGACTCGTAACGGGTTTTTACGGCGGATTTGCCAACTCAAACGGTCCGTATTTTAAGTTTTTACAGGCTATTCCCTCTTGGGCGGTGCCCGGTGGGCCTCATTCAGAACCCGCTATCGGCGCCTTTGAAGGGGGAGCAGCAATTCCCTGGGAAGCCTGGGCCGTCCCCCTAGTGGCTTGGTCTCTCTTTTTTGCCGCGCTGTTTATGACGTCGTTTTGTCTGGTTGCTATTTTCCGAGAGCGATGGATGGAAACAGAGCGACTGGGATTTCCGCTGTTAGAAATGCCCTTGGCCCTGCTGCGCGGTGGTCTATTTACCAACCGCCTTTTTTACTGGGGTGCGCTGATTCCCGTCGTGTTGCTCGGAGTTAACGGTCTCAACCACTATTTCCCGGCGGTCCCTCAGATTGAAGTGCGGCTCAACTTCGCCGACTTTTTGCTCGATGAACCGTGGAAAGCTATGGCTCCTTTTGAGACTCCGTTTCAGTTTCGTTTATCTCCGCTTTTGGCAGGCGTAGCCTTCTTGGCGCCGGTTGAGGTTTCTTTTAGCACGTGGTTTTTCTTTTTAGTAACACGCGTTCAACTGCTCGTAACGGGTTTGATTGGTCGCTTGGAATACCGGGGTGATTTTATTCCGGGCCACGGTTCGCCCTGGCTAGATTGGCCCGGTCACTTCCCCTTCTTTATGACACAGGCGCGCGGCGGTTTGCTCTTTCTCGTCCTGTTTGGTTTGTGGACGGCTCGCCGCTCGCTTGCCGCCATGTTTGCTCCAGACAAATGGCAGGTCTGGGGTTTTGTCGCCGGTTTTCTTCTGCTTTGGGGATGGATTGTCCTGCTCGGAGTGCCCGTATTACTCGCGGGTCTGACGTGGGTGTTCTTTTTTCTTTTAGCGTTGGGTTTTGCGCGCTTGCGGGTTGATGGGGGCTTGCCTGTCAACGGCGTTCCGCAGATTATGGGCTACATCTTTTTTGTGGCATTGGGTACGGGACCGGGTCTCTTTTCGGAACAGACCTACGTCGCATTCGCGCTACTAGCCGTCTTGGGTTTCACATGCATTGGCTTATGGCCCGCACTGCAGTTTGAGGGGCTTAAATTAGCCGAAGTGACGGGTATTTCTTCTCGACATATGGTGCTTGGTATGTCCGTTGGGTTGGTCACCGGGCTGGCATCGGGCTACTTATTTTCATTGGAGACCATATACGAACACGGGCTCTTTGCTCTGCAAGAGCAGGGCGGTGCCCGTTCGGAGGCCCGCATTGGACGCTATTATAATTACTTATTCAAAGATGCCGGAGCAACAGTTGGTCCTACAGACTGGGTGAGGTTAGGCTTTCACGGTATTGGTGCGGCCGTGACGGCGTTTCTATCAGTCATGAGACAGCATTTTCTGCGCTGGCCTTTTCACCCAATGGGATATGTCTTTGGTACTGGCTTCGGTTGGCTATTGTGGGGATCTGTGTTGGTCGGATGGTTGTGCAAGTGGCTTGCAGTTCGCTATGGCGGTGCGGAGACCTATCGACGGCTGTTGCCTTTTTTCTTAGGACTCATTTTTGGTGAAGTACTTATGCGTCTTCTGTGGGCAGGGGTGGCCCTTTGGTCTGGTCAGATGGGGTCCGGTTTCCGTTTCTAATCGATCTTTGTGGGAGGAGCAGTGGCAAAAAACGATCCAAATGCCGACTTAGAGGCCTATAGAAGTCTCATGGAGCGGCCAGAGCGCTTTGCGGAAGGGTTTACCTATCGCACTGTGATCGGCGCTTTCTTTGTTGGCTTTATCATGATGCCCGGTGCTATCTACATGGGGCTGATCGCCGGCGTTTCGCTGGGCTCGGCCGCCGAATGGGTGACGATTATCCTATTTTCCGAACTGGCGCGCCGCTCGTTTTCCTCGCTCACGCGACAGGAAATCTATCTCATATACTACATTGCCGGCGGGCTTGCCGGCGTTATCGGCGGAACGATGCTTGCGGGTGGTCCGTTTGGCCAACTGATGTGGAACCAGTATTTGGTGCAGTCTCAAGCTGCCGAGGGGTTTGGTATCGCCGACAAGATACCCGACTGGGTTTCGCCCATGGCTGGGTCAGATGCCATCCTGTCTCGCTCTTTTTTGCACCGTGCATGGATACCGCCGATTGCTGTGTTGGTTGCTGCTCAGGTGCTATCAAGAGTTGAATGGTTCACGCTCGGCTATATCCTTTTTCGCACGACTTCAGACGTAGAGCGATTGCCCTTTCCTTTGGCCCCAGTTGCTGCCCAGGGAGCGATGGCATTGGCTGAAAATGATGATGAGCGTACGGGGTGGCGCTGGCGCGTATTTTCTATCGGACTAGGTATTGGATTGCTTTTTGGTGCGGTGTATATCGGCCTGCCAGCGCTGACGGGACTGATCGCTAGCGATCCGATTGCCTTGCTGCCGATTCCCTGGATCGACTTGACCCACACAACCGAATCCTTTTTGCCGGCAGCACCGCTTGGAATCGGCACGGATCTGGGACTCGTCTTACTCGGCACTGTGCTACCGTTTTGGGTCGTGGTCGGATCGTTTGCCGCTGCTATGGTACACGCGCTGGGAAGTCCGTTGCTTTATCACGCAGGCTATCTTACACACTGGCGTCCAGGTATGGATACGATCCTCACCAACTTCGCCAACGATGTAGACGTGTGGATGAGCGTCTATATCGGAGCGGGTTTTTCCGTTGGTATCATTGGGGTCGGTCATGCGATTCGTTCTTTTCGTGTTGCGCACCGCGAAAAGAAAATGAGTAGTTTCAGCGATGTTCCCAAGGGACGCGGAGATTTTCCGCTCTGGCTGGCTTTTGTTGGATATAGTATTTCGACGCTTGCCATGGTTGCCCTTTGCACGCTTTTACTCAAGGATGACGAATTTCCTCTGGCTTTTTTACTCTTATTCGGCTTTGTGGTAACGCCGGCTCTGTCCTATGTCAACGCGCGAATGTCCGGTCTAACGGGGCAGACTGTCTCATTCCCGATGATTCGCGAAGGAGCTTTCATATTGAGTGGTTATAATGGGGTCGATATTTGGTTCGCACCGATTCCATACGCAGATCACGGTCGGCGCGCACAGCTTTTCCGAGAGGTCGAACTCACAGGTACGCGCTTTACTTCAATTCTCAAGGCCGAACTGCTTATTTTACCGCTTAGCCTAGTTTGCGGTTTCGTATTTTGGCAATTGATTTGGAGTATGGGACCGATTCCTTCACCTGCCTTTCAATACGCGCAAACATATTGGCATTTGATTGCACTACGACAGTGTTTATGGTACTCGGCTACCTTGGGAGGGGAAACACTGTTCGATACAGCGATTAAAGGCTGGTGGATTGCTGGTGGTTTTACATTTGCCAGCGCTGCATTCGGCATCTTGTCGCTTCTACGATTACCGATATCGCTGATATATGGTTTTGTGCGTGGATTGTCGGGTTTGCCACACTTGCTCATACCCGAAATGATTGGTGCGCTTTTGGCACGTTACTCCTTAGAGAAACGGTTTGGCGTTCAGCGTTGGCGCCAATACGCTCCTGTTCTTTTAGCTGGATACGCCTGCGGAATGGGATTGATCGGTATGTCTGCTGTGGCGGTTGCACTCATTTCAAAATCTGTTACCCCAATGCAATACTAATTATTTCGCTCAATGTGCAAATACTGACGTGCATAGGGAACTTCACTCATTTCTTCTTGCAAGCCCAAATTAGTAGTGTAGTGATTACTATCGGTGTCTGTAGCTATGTCGGCTACTGCATGTATAGTCATATACGCGATGGCTATACAGGTCAGGGTGACACCCAAAACGAGCATGTCGTGGATTTGTTGTTCGTGATCGAAAAGAAATTTGCGTATAAAACTGGGCATTTTCGAGTCTCCGTTGATAGGGGTCTCTATTGCTAAAGCGTGCGCGTTGTTATTGAAGAATGATACAAAAGAAATAGCGTGATTTATTGCTTAAAATCAAGATGTTATTTGTCGATTTATAAAAACAAACTATGAACGAAGGTTGTCCCGTGCAGCTTCAATTGCTTCAAGTGAACGGCAAATCTCCGCTGGTGTGTTGTACAGGTGAATCGAGGCACGAAGCACGTCGAGTTTTCCTTCGTATATGCCGCGCAGCCTGATGCGATGTTCATTCCACAAGTATATTTGTAAATCCGCATACGCGATGCCCGGAATACAAAAACTTAGTATGGAGGCCGAGCGAGTAGTTGTTAAAACCTGTGCTCCGATGCTGTGTAGTCCTTCGGAAAATTGATTGAAAAGACTTAGATTATGTTGCCAGATGGCTTCCGAACCGATTTCTTGCCAAAAGCACAAGGCGGCGCGTATTCCGGCTATCAGGGATGTATTGATTGTGCCGTATTCGTAGCGTTGAGCGCTGTCAATAAAAGAAAAAGAGCCTGTTTTCATACAAAAATCACCGGTATTGGAATGTGCTCCTACGTGGGTTGCTCGAACGCGGTCTAGCCAATCGTGATGCACAAAAAGAAAACCTGTCCCATTAGGTCCGAGCAGCCACTTATGACCACTCGTTGCATATGCATGGCAGCCGATCTTTTTCAGGTCTACTGGAGTGCAGCCCAGTGCCTGTGCTCCGTCTACAAAGTAAAATAGATTGTTCTCTTTTGCGATGTTGCCGATGAATTCAACGGGTAATACTTGGCCGCTGGCACAGCTAACGTGGGGAATACTCAACACACGGGTGCGTTTGTTGATCAGTGCTTCAATGCGGTCAACGGTTTTCTTTTCGTCATTAGTGGGCTCAAAAACGCGTATGAAAAGTCCATCGCGTTGTGCGCGTGCTAGCCAAGTAATTGTGTTTCCAACGTGTTCGTGACTGCTGGTAATGATCTCGTCGCCGGGCTGAAGCTGTAGACCGTTGCATACAATGTTGCTGCCTTCAGTTGTGTTACGCGTGAAGGCAATTTCGTTCGCAGAGCAGTTTAGAAACCGGCCTATCCCTTCTTTGACTTCCTGCCATAGTTCGGCCGAATGACCGGTGTCTCCGCTCTGCTCTAACTGCTTCATGTGGTCTCTAACGGCATGAAGCACAGGCCGTGGACAGATACCCATAGTAGACGTGTTGAAGTAAATGCGGTCGCGGAGCAGAGGAAACTGGTCGCGCACGTCGGACCAAAAGACTTCATCGAGTCGGTCTACGTTTATTTTGTTCATTGGGTATTTAGCTTGAGAAAAGGCGTTTAAGAGATGCGGCTCGGCGGAGCCAGGGCGTGCAAAAGTATTCTGTGGCGTAGTAGGGTACTAGATCACCTCCGAGACCACGTTTGAAAAATGCGACGGCTGGTAGGTTGGCACCGACAAAGTCGAAGCGGGGTTGGGTGCACTGCTGGAAGTAGCGCCAGTATAGAAGTGAAGTAGCCCCGCTGCTGTTGTGCTGCGGGTCGGCTCCCGCTACCCATGCATAAGCCATAGAGGGCCCTTCGACGAAGGCGACTATGGAAGCTGTTTCGCCTTGGGGAGATTGGGCGGCCATCAAGCGTGCTTGGCCAGAAGACTGTGCGCGGTCCACAAAGCGTCGAACGACCTCTGAAGATATGGGAGCGGCCGCACCGTGGCGCTCGTAAATCATACCGTACTGTCGGCACAGCAGGTCGATATCACTGGTCTGAATGACCTCATAGCCCAGCTTTTCTGCCTTGCGTATGGCTGTGCGCGTGCGGCGCTCTACGCGCTCCCAGAGAATGTCGAGATCGCTCAGATCCATCTGGTAGGTGTAACGCACGCGCGTTTGCCAGTTGGCCCAGTTAAAAGGGCGTATGTCGTTTAGCGCAGGTGTATGGGTGATGCGCATATGGTCGTAGCGCTGTAGATGGCGTATGAGGAGATCGGAGAATCGATGACATTCGGCTTCTACCTTAGCTGGCCCCTTACTCTTTACTGGAGCCAATAGAAAGCCTGTGTGAGGTGTCAGCTCTGGCGTTTCAATGCGCTCAATTCCGCGGTGTTTGGTCGTCAAGGCGGCCAAGCCGGCCACGATATGGGAGCCTTTGAAAACGCCGATATACACCGGTTTCCCATCTAGTGCCTGGGCGGCACTGCAGAGCCATGTAGTCGTGGAAAATGGACTGCCCCCCCAGCTTGTTTGGACAAATTGATCCCACAGGGAAGAGTCTTTGACCAGGCGAATTTCGTATGTATCAGACATAAATTAAAGTATAAATAAATACCCGTTTTGATGTAAGCGTTAGATAGCTCTGGATGCCATTGCGAGCAGCCTGCATACGGTCCTAATTGTCTATTGACATCTTATTTTAGACGATCTATATTACGCGTGCTGTATTTTTTTAACTCTTTGACCTGCTTGAGCTTATTGAAATGATTCAGCGCATTACTTGCCTCTACTTGGTCTCGCGTCGACGCCATGTCGCGCGGTGCTTCTCTGGCGCGCGTGATCTATTTCATTCCCTCCTCCTTATGAACCTCCTTATTATTGGGCTGCTCAAGTAAGCTTCGCTCCTTCTTACTCTCGCGACAAAAGAAAGATGACGAGGCCTCTGAGAGTTCATAGGCTGCCATAGGACTTTGTCTAAAATGCACATTCGACACGTTCACACTTTATAAGAGGAGATGCACCTCCCATGCAGATGTATTACGATAATGATGCTAATCTAGACCTACTCTCAGATAAGACCGTAGCTGTAATCGGATATGGGAGTCAGGGACATGCTCATTCCCTCAACCTTAAAGAAAGCGGCGTTAACGTCGTCGTGGGACTGCGGCCTGGTAGCAGTAGCCGTGCTGCCGCAGAGAAGGAAGGATTGAAAGTGCTCGATGTCGCCGAGGCGGCTAAGTTGGGCGATATAGTTATGATCCTCATTAACGACGAAGTCCAGCGCGCTGTATACGAGGCAGACATCAAGCCTCACCTCGATGCAGGCAATGCACTAGCCTTTGCGCACGGTTTCAATATTCACTTTCAGCAGGTCGTGCCACCGGATAACGTGGACGTTTTCATGGTCGCGCCCAAAGGGCCGGGCCACCTCGTACGTCGCGTGTATGAGCAGGGAGGTGGTGTACCTGGCCTGTTAGCGATATATCAGGATTCGAGCGGGCGTGCGCACGAGATGGGATTGGCATATGCCAAGGGGATCGGTTGTGGCCGTGCCGGTGTTATTGAAACGACGTTTTGTGAGGAAACGGAAACGGATCTCTTTGGTGAGCAAGTTGTACTCTGTGGTGGGTTAACCGAATTGATTCGCGCCGGCTTCGATACGCTAGTTGAAGCAGGATATCAGCCCGAAGTTGCCTACTTTGAGTGTCTCCACGAAGTGAAGCTGATCGTAGACTTGATCTATGAAGGTGGTATTGCCAATATGCGCTCTTCCATTTCAGACACAGCAGAGTTTGGTGACCTCATGAGCGGTCGTCGTGTCGTTACTGAGGAGACGCGTGCTGAAATGAAAAAAATCTTAGCGGACATACAAGAAGGTCGTTTTGCCAAGGAGTGGCTGTCGGAAAACCAGGTGGGGCGTCCAGTATACAATGCGCGCAAGCGTCGCGACTCAGAGCATCTCATCGAAGATGTGGGGACAAAGTTGCGCGGTATGATGAGCTGGCTAGACAATAAGTAGCTCATTTAAATAGGAGCGGAACGGGCCAACGGTCTGTTCCGCCCATCCATGACTCGCACGGAAAAATGGAAAGGAGGAAGCAGATGGAGTCTCGACTTAACGGCTTGCAGGACTGTGGCAAACCCCGACTTAGATGGGTAGGCGCTCTCGCACAGCCGGATGGGATCGCCTGCCTCACTTTTTCAACTCCGGTAGAAGCGAGAAAAGTAAATGAGTGATTCAAATAAAGTATATATCTTCGACACGACCCTGCGCGATGCAGAACAGACGCCGGGCGCTTCCCTGACGGTCAAGGAAAAGCTAGAAATTGCCCATCAGTTGGCGCGTCTTAAGGTCGACATCATAGAGGCGGGATTTCCGCTTTCGTCTAATGAAGACTTCGAGGCGGTGCGGCGGATTGCTCACGAAGTCGAAGGTCCTATGGTTTGCGGGTTGGCTCGCGCTTTGGCCAAGGATATAGAGCGGGCTGGTGAGGCCTTAAAGGGTGCGCCGAATCCGCGTATCCACACGTTTATTGGTACGTCGGAAATTCACATGCAGGGACAGATGCGCAAGGGGCGAGAAGACGTGCTTAAAATGGCCGTCAGTGCCGTCCAACTGGCCAAAAGTTTCTGCGACAGCGTTGAGTTTTCCCCTATGGATGCGGCGCGTACGGACCCGGGCTTTCTGCACGATGTGATTGAAGCGACCATCGCCGCAGGTGCAACGACTATTAACATACCTGATACGGTTGGCTATGCCGTGCCTGAACAGTTCGGCACACTCATTGCAGATATTTCGTATAGAGTGCCCAACAGCAACGATGCGATCATCAGTGTTCACTGTCACGATGATTTGGGTATGGCGGTAGTCAATACGCTGTCGGCTCTAAAAAATGGGGCGCGGCAGGCTGAGTGTACGCTTAATGGACTTGGGGAACGTGCCGGCAACGCTTCTTTGGAAGAGGTCGTAATGGCGCTGAGAACTCGCCGCGATTACTTCGGGCTAGAAACGGAAGTAGATGCGCGCGAGATAATTGCTACGAGTCGATTGGTGAGCCGTCTAATGGGTATCGCAGTGCCACCGAATAAGGCCATTGTCGGTGCTAACGCCTTTGCCCATAGTTCGGGCATCCACCAAGACGGCGTGCTCAAGGCGCGTAATACGTTTGAGATCATGGAACCCAAGGACGTTGGGCTCGAAGACACGGAAATTGTCCTCACGGCGCGTTCGGGTCGGCATGCCCTGCGCCATCGGATTGAAGAATTAGGTTATAGTCTGTCCACAGAAAAACTGGAAGATGCGTACGGTCTCTTTTTGGAACTGGCCGATAAGAAAAAAGAGATTTTTGACGAGGATTTGATTGAGATTGTCGGTGGTCAGCAAAGAGAAGAGGCGACTCACTACACGTTGGAATACTTGCATGCGGTCAGCGGTACCGGTATCGTACCGTCTTCTACAGTACGCATCGCAATTGGGGATGAGGTTGTCCAAGAATCTGCTTGGGGAGACGGGCCGGTTGATGCGACTTATGCTGCCATCCGAAAAGCGACTAGCGCGGACGTGCTCTTGGAAGACTTCACGATCCGTGCGGTTACCTCTGGGTCTCAAGCTTTGGGTGAAGTCACAGTTCACTTATCGCAAGACGGACGCAGCGCACGGGGACGAGGGGTATCTACAGATGTCGTTGAAGCCAGTGCTGAGGCCTATATATCGGCACTCAATAGATTATTTGAGCTGATGGGTAGAGATGCCCAGCCTACCGTGTAACAGGTAGAGCTTAAACGTTGAATATGGTGTATATGAACGAAGTCGGCGCTGCGCGTACGGCTGATTGTGAAAGGTAGATAAATGGGCAAGACGTTATTGCATAAGACGTGGGAAGCGCATTCAGTGCGTCAACTGGCATCGGGGCAGACGCAGTTATTCATTGGCTTGCATTTAGTGCACGAGGTGACTAGTCCGCAGGCGTTCCAGATGTTGCGTGAACGAGGAGCCAAAGTGCGTTTTCCTGAACGGACTTTCGCTACGGTTGACCATATTGTCCCAACCGATGTCACAGACCGTCCGTTTATTGACTCTTTAGCCGAAGAAATGATGTCAGCCATTGAACAAAACACCAAAGAGTACGGTATTCCTCTTTTTGATATTAGCGACCATAGACAAGGTGTTGTGCATGTAGTTGGTCCAGAGCTAGGTCTTACCCAGCCTGGCATGACCATTGCATGCGGAGATAGTCACACCTCAACGCACGGTGCATTCGGTGCCATTGCATTTGGTATCGGCACCAGTCAAGTGCGAGATGTATTGGCTACCCAGTGTTTAGCTATGGAACGACTTAAAGTACGGCGAATTAATGTGTCTGGGTCTCTGAGTAATGGTGTGTATGCTAAGGATGTGATTCTACATATTATTGGTCTACTTGGTGTCAAGGGAGGTGTTGGATACGGATATGAATATGGTGGCGAAGTTATAGAATCTATGAGCATGGAAGAGCGGATGACTGTGTGCAATATGGCTATTGAAGGGGGTGCGCGCGTGGGTTATGTGAATCCCGATCACACTACATTTGATTATTTGCAGGGGCGCCCATACGCTCCTGCTGAAGGAGATTTCGATCGCGCAATCTCCTGGTGGCAGAATATGGCATCCGACGTTGATGCCGTCTATGACGATGTGGTTAATATACAAGGAAGTGATATCGGCCCGACTATTACTTGGGGCATAACGCCTGGCCAGTCCGTTTCTATTGATGGGACGATTCCCGAACTGGGGCTATTAGAGGGAGATGAGCGAAAAAGCGTGCAGGAGGCGCTAGAATACATGGGCTTTAATGAAGGACAGTCAATTGCTGGCACGCCAGTTGACGTAACTTTTGTTGGTTCGTGTACGAATGGTCGTTTATCTGATTTGCGTGAAGCGGCAAAAGTTGCTCAAGGACATAAGGTTGCTAATGGCGTAAAGGCTCTCATTGTCCCAGGCTCACAGCAGGTGAGTGCCGCGGCTGAGGCTGAAGGATTACATGAGATATTTCAGGAAGCTGGTTTCGAGTGGCGTGGTGCAGGCTGTTCAATGTGTTTGGCGATGAACCCGGATAAGCTACAGGGTGATCAACTCTGTGCTTCGTCAAGCAATCGAAATTTTAAGGGGCGTCAAGGCAGTCCAACGGGTCGCACCATGTTGATGAGCCCGGCTATGGTTGCAGCAGCAGCTATCAGTGGCGAAGTGATAGACGTTCGCACGATGTTGAACTGAGGTAGTGAAATATGGAAAAATCGAGTGTGAGAAAACAGATAGTAGGACGTGGGGTGCCAGTACGCGGTGCCGATATTGATACAGATCGAATCATCCCTGCGCGTTATTTGCGCACAGTGACCTTCGAAAATCTTGGAGATCACGCCTTCGAAGACGATCGTGTTGGAGGCGAACATCCTTTTGATGAACAGCGCTATCAAGATAGTGAGGTGCTGGTCGCAAATGCCAATTTTGGTTGTGGTTCGTCGCGTGAACACGCGCCGCAGGCGCTCATGCGTTGGGGAATCAAAGCGTTCATAGCCGAGTCTTTTGCCGAAATATTTTTTGGTAATTGCACGACCCTAGGCCTTCCTTGCGTGACTGCTACGGCTGCTGATGTTCAGAATTTGCAGAATGCTATAGATGCTGATTCTCGGCAAGAGGTAACCGTTGATGTAGAATCACGCATCGTTTGTTTCAGCGGAAGAGAGATAGATGTTTCTATTCCCGATGGTGTTCGCGAGCAACTTGTTAGCGGCAACTGGGATTCGCTTGGACAGTTGTGGGATGCTGAAAAAGAAGTGGACGTGCTTGCTGCAAAATTACCTTATACTAAGTCTTTTGTCGCGTAATAAAAAGTAATTTTAATAGTAGTGGATCGCTCCGTTTCTTTACATGAGACGGAGCGAATTAATTAGGATCTTGTTAGCATGTCCGATTACATAGAGATATACGATTCCACGCTGCGTGATGGTGCGCAGGCAGAAGGTATCTCCTACTCGTTGGAAGACAAGCTGCTTATCGCACGCCGTCTTGACCGGCTCGGAGTTCATTACATAGAAGGTGGATGGCCGAATTCGACAAATCCCAAAGACCTAGCTTTTTTCGAACAGGTGAAGGATCTTGGTTTACGCGCTAAGATAACCGCTTTTGGGAGCACGCGCAGGGCGAATAATGCGCCAGAGGACGATGCGACGCTTAAAACTTTGCTCAAGGCGGGTACGGAGAGTATCGCTCTATTTGGCAAGAGTTGGACGCTGCATGCCTTAGAAGTATTGCGGACATCTCTGGAGGAAAATGTGAGCCTCATTGAAGATTCCGTTGCCTATATCGTTTCGCACGGTCGCGAAGTGGTGTATGATGCAGAGCATTTTTTCGATGGATATAAAGCTGATAAAAGCTACGCTTTGGAAACGCTCATGGCAGCAGAGCGCGGAGGCGCACGCATTTTGATTTTATGCGACACCAATGGCGGCACGTTGCCCAGTGAGATGGGGCATATCATAGATGATGTGAAGACCCATATAGGAATTGATTTTGGCATTCATGCTCACAATGATTCGGGCGTTGGTGTGGCAAACAGCCTCATTGCCGTTGAGTTGGGTGCTGTTCAGGTGCAGGGGACGTTTAACGGATATGGAGAGCGTTGTGGCAATGCCAATCTGTGCTCTATTATCCCGAATTTAGACCTTAAGATGAAGCGGACGAGCATTGGACGTGAAAAGGTGCAGCAGTTAATGGAATTCTCGCTCTTCTTGGGCGAGGTTGCCAACGTATATCACGATCACCGACAGCCGTTTGTCGGTGAAAGTGCTTTTGCTCATAAGGGCGGTGCGCATATCGATGGCGTAATGAAAGTGGCCCACAGTTTTGAGCATGTACACCCTGAATGGGTGGGCAACGAACGTCGCTTTCTCGTTTCTGATCAGTCGGGTGGTGCAACGATTGTCAGTAAACTAAGACGTTTTATTCCCGACATTGACAAGGGAGATCCGCTCGTTGGCAAGGTCTTAGAACGCGTTAAAATACTTGAAAATCAAGGCTATCAGTTTGAGGCTGCAGAAGGTTCATTTGAACTACTTGCACGGCGCGAACAAGGGCTTTACAGCGATCTTTTTTCTCTTGTCAATTTCCGGACTACCAATCGTAAAAACGTTGGTGAATCAGAAGATGCTGAGGCGATTGTAAAAGTGTCTGTTGAAGGTGGCGTATTTCACACTGTGGCCAGCGGAGACGGTCCAGTCAATGCGCTTGATCGGGCACTGCGCAAGGCGTTGGAAGAGAAGTTTCCCAGCGTGCGTCAGGTGCATCTGGAAGACTATAAAGTGCGCGTACTCTCCAGCGGTGATGGAACTGCAGCCAAAGTACGTGTTCTTATAGAGTCTTCGGATGGAAAAGATGGTTGGGGAACCGTCGGCGTGTCAGAAAACGTGATTGATGCGAGTTGGGTCGCTCTAGCTGATAGTCTGCATTATAAATTGATGAAAGACGCACTGGCCACTGGCGATATGGACGTGCCTAAGCCGTTTTAAACGCTTTTGCAGGAGAGAGGGACGTGGACGTAATCGTAGGTGGAAACGTATGTGCGCCACGCGGCTTCCGCGCCGCCGGTGCGCTGGGGGGAATCAAGGCGGATTCGACTAAGCTTGATGTGGCGTTAGTTGCGTCTGATCGCGCTGCTAGTGCGGCTGCTGTATACACCACTAATAGAGTACAGGCCGCTCCTTTACATCTGTGCCGAGAATATTTGCGGGATGGCAAAGCGCAGGCTGTGATACTAAATTCGGGCAATGCAAATGCCTGCACAGGAGAACGGGGTATAGACAACGCGCGCGCAATGAGCGTTCAGGTTGGACGAGGATTGGGTGTGCGGAGCGAAGACGTGCTCGTGTGTTCTACGGGGGTTATAGGCGTCCAGTTAGATATGGATGCCGTACAGACTGGTATTGCGGGCGTTCTTTCTTGCCTACAAGAAAACGGCGGGGACGATGCCGCCGTCGCCATTATGACTACTGATACGGCGCCCAAAACCAGCGCACTTTCGCTGGAAATTGGAGAGAATACGGTGTGTGTTGGCGGTATGGCAAAGGGCTCCGGCATGATTGCGCCTAATATGGCGACGATGCTAGGCGTCATTACGACCGATGCAAACGTGCCGCCTGATTTACTCAGAGAGATGCTCTTATCGGCCGTGAAGCGTTCGTTTAACTGCATTACAGTAGATGGCGATATGAGTACAAACGATACGGTAATTGCGATGGCCAATGGCGCGGTCGGTGGCGCTTGCCTCGAGTCTAATACGCCGTCAGCAGCGGCCCTTTCGGAAGCAATAGAAGTGGTGTGTCGAGATCTTGCGCGGCAAATTGCCCGTGATGGTGAAGGAGCGACTAAGCTAGTTTCTGTCGAGGTTATGGGCGCGGCTAGCGAAGAAGAAGCGCGTCAAGTCGGACTGAGTGTGGCCAATTCTAATCTAGTCAAGACGGCCATCTTTGGGCGCGATCCTAACTGGGGACGCATCCTGTGTGCGGTGGGATATGCTGGCGTTCCCATGAACTCGCAGCAAGTTGCAGTCTATCTGTGCAATACGCAGATATATGGCGCGGGTTCAGGCCTACCTTTTGATCATGAAGCGCTCGTGGAAGCCATGAGTGCGGCGGACATTCCGATCTCTATTGACTTAGCCTCCGGGACTGCTCGAGCAGAAATTTTTACCTGTGATCTGAGCTATGACTACGTCCGTATCAATGCCGAATACACAACCTGAGGAACCTTCCTATGACTCTTGCTCATAATGTCCAGCGCGTTCAGCCCTCCGTTACCATGCAGATCTCCGCACGGGCGGCAGCGCTAAAGCGTGAAGGGATTGATGTGATCGCGCTGTCAGCTGGCGAACCCGATTTTGATACGCCCGATAACATTAAAGGAATAGCAATCAAGGCAATTGAGAATGGTTTCACTAAGTATACGACACCTAGCTCGGGTATCATAGAGCTAAAAGAAGCTATTTGTGCCAAGTTTAAACGGGATAACGGACTTGAATACACGCCTGATGCAGTGACTGTGAATAGCGGAGCAAAACATTCACTTTTTTTGGCTGTTGCCGCGTTACTCAACCCCGGAGATGAGGTGGTTATTCCCACTCCGTACTGGGTTACATATAGCGAGCAGCCGCGACTGGTTGGGGCAGAGCCTGTTATTGTTGAGACGCGTCCCGAAAACGGACTCAAGCTAACTGCTGACGAATTTCGTGCGGCGATTACGCCGAATACGCGCATGCTTTTCCTCTGTTCGCCTTCCAATCCTAGCGGAGCCGTCTACACGCGTGAGGAATTGCATGCACTGGCCGAAGTGGCCGTGCAGCACGAAATCTTTGTGCTAAGTGACGAGATTTACGAGAAGCTCGTCTATGACGGGGTCGAACACGTTTCTATTGCCGCACTTGGGGATGATATCAAGGATCTGACGATCGTTGTTAATGGCGTTTCTAAAGCATACGCCATGACCGGATGGCGTATTGGGTATGCAGGTGCGAGCGCAGAAATAATCAACGGCATGAATAAAGTTCAAATGCAAGAAGTCTCTCATCCGAGCTCGATCTCGCAGAAAGCGGCCGTTGAAGCTCTTAATGGACAGCAAGAGTCAATTGAGGAAATGCGCGTAGCGTTTGACGCGCGTCGACGATACATGGTTGATCGACTGAATGTGATAGATAATGTCCAGTGCACGTTGCCGCAGGGTGCTTTTTACGCCTATCCCGATGTGAGCAGGCTTTATGGCAGTCAAATCGCTCAACGGAGAGTTACAGATTCTGTAACTCTGTGTGAATATCTGTTGGAAGAGGGACGAGTTGCCTGCGTACCGGGCGCAGGATTCGGCACGCAAGAACATATTCGTCTGTCCTACGCTACGTCGATGGAACTGATTGAGCAAGCGATGGATCGGATAGATGACGCGCTAAAAAAATTGGGATGAGCGAAGAGAGAAGCAATTGCGGTGTCTAAACAGTCAGTGTGAAGCGGCTCCCCGAAACTGCGTTTTGTACATGGTTCGACGAAAGGGTACGACGTGAACAATAACTTCCATCTCGATTTTGAAAAACCGATTGTCGAGTTAGAGAAAAAGATAGTGGAACTGACTCAGCAGGCCGATACGGGGGGCCTTGAGCTCGATCAGGAGATCGTGCGACTCAACGAGCGTGTGGAAGAGGAGCGCCAAAAGATATACAGCAGCCTGAGTTCGTGGCAGAGAGTGCAGATCTCCCGCCATCCCAATCGTCCCTATGCGCTGGATTACGTGGAGAGGATGCTGAGTGATTTTCGCGAACTTCACGGAGATCGCTATTACGGAGACGATCCCTCCGTCGTTGGTGGCCCCGCGCGTCTCGATGGCGATTCGGTTATGGTTGTTGGTATTCAGAGCGGTCGCAATTTGGACGAGCGGCAGCGGAGAAACTTCGGTATGCCGCATCCGGAAGGCTATCGGAAAGCGCTGCGCCTTATGAAAATGGCTGCAAAGTTTGCTATGCCAATCCTTACGTTTGTAGATACGTCGGGAGCCTATCCCGGCGTAGAGGCCGAAGAGCGCGGTCAGGCCGAAGCAATTGCGCGTAACTTGTACGAAATGTCCCACTTACCAGTGCCTATTATTGTCGCGATTACGGGGCAGGCCTTTAGTGGCGGTGCGATTGGTATAACCGTCGGAGATCGCATTCTGATGATGGAACACTCCTGCTATTCGGTCATTGTGCCGGAGAGTTGTTCAACGATCCTTTTTAAAGTGCGCGAGCGCAAGGAGGAAGCGGCTGAGGCGCTGAAGTTGACGGCGAGTGATTTGCAGCAAGAGGGCATTATTGACCGCATCGTTGGCGAGCCCTTTGGTGGGGCACATCGAAGCTGGGATGAAGCAGCGGCCAACTTAAAGCGCCATATACTGGAATCTCTCGCCGAACTACGTCCCCTGTCTAGCGATGAAATCGTGCAAAAGCGGATTGAGAAATTTTCAGCGATGGCGCGTTTCGAAGAGTAATACGTCTAATGATAAGAAATGAAAAGGCCCCTGCACCGTTTGCAGTGTAGAGGCTTTTTCATTTTGAGAGGTGATTAGATGCGGCGAATTCGGTCGAGCAATCGCTCTAAGCGATCAAAGGCTACTCGAATCATATCCTCGTCCCAGTCGCCGTCAATATTAATGCTGACCACTGAGCGCACCGTATCCAAATAGGCTTTTTGCTGCTCGGTGAGGGGTCGCGGTGGTCGGTCTTGGTAACTAGATGACGCTGCCGCGGATGAAGTATTTGACTCACTGCGTTCTTGGCGATTTTGGCCTTGATTGCGCTCCTGACGTCCTTCGCGACCGCGCTCCTGACGCGAAGATCGCTCCTGCTGTCCGCGTTCCCTATTCTGGTTGCGCTGTAGAGGCTGCGTTTCTTCCTTGCTTGGTTTGGCGGTCTTCTCTTCAGGCTCGGAAGCCT
>Ga0160422_10001002_pt1 | contig 17451 bp, 17 predicted proteins | sample Fk160mmetaG_FD_108192 | JGI IMG/M metagenome (GOLD analysis project Ga0160422, IMG submission 108192) | Marine microbial communities from the Central Pacific Ocean - Fk160115 60m metaG | ecosystem: Environmental > Aquatic > Marine > Oceanic > Photic zone | place: The Central Pacific Ocean... | reverse complement strand
TTTAATTCTTCTTCATTACAAAATAATATATCTACAAAATCATTTATTAAATTCAAGAAGCTTTCTCTGTGTCTATCAACACAAAATGAATCAGAGAGAGAGAGAATGATTTTAGTATTTGATTCTTGTGCTATTTTTGCAGCTTTAATAAATGCTTGTTTAGCTAATTCGCTATCCCACAAATATCCTTCTAAATATAGGTATTTACTTGTTTTGATGGATTCATAGTTGATATTATTAGGCTCAAATTCTGTTGATGCTCCTAGATAAGTGCACATCGTCCTTTGAGCATCTGGGGTAATTAAAATTATTGAGTGTGCACTTGATTCCTTTGTCTCAACAAATTTAGAATTAAATGAAGCTCCGCTTTCTTTGATGTCTTTTGAAAAAAAATTACCAAATTTATCATTCTTCACTCGACCAATAAACTCCACAATATTACCTAAGTTAGCAAGGGATACTACTGTGTTTGCAGCAGAACCACCTGAAATTTGCTTTATGATCTTACAATCTCTCAGGATTTTACTTGAATTCTCTAAATTTATTAAATTCATTGAGCCTTTTTGTAAACGATTCTCCCTTAAGAATTCATCATCAATATTGGTAACAATATCTACAATTGCATTACCTACCCCAACAAGGTCAATCTTTTTTTTAGAAAGTGAAAGTTCTGACATTATAATTAAATAGTTTTTATCTTAATAGAGCTCTTTTTGGACCATGGATAGGATCTTCAATAACTATGGTTTGGTCCCTATTAGCTCCTAATGAAACAATTGCGATGGGAACTTCCATTAATTCAGCAAGAAATCTTAAATAATTCATTGCTCCATCAGGTAAATCAGAAAGTTTTCTGCAATCTGCTGTTGAACATTGCCATCCTTGTAGTTTTTTGAATATCGGTTTACATCTTCTTAAATCATCAGAATTAGTGGGAAAATAATCAATTTGTCTTCCATTCAATTCATACGCAATGCAAACTTGTATTTCATCTAATTCATCTAAAACATCTAATTTTGTTATTGCCAAACAATCTAAACCATTTACTTGTACAGCATATTTTCCAATAATTCCATCAAACCAGCCACATCTTCTTCTCCTCCCAGTAGTGGTTCCAAACTCTCCACCTCTGTCACAAAGTTGATCATTTATGCTTCCTTGCAATTCAGTTGGGAATGGACCCTCTCCCACTCTAGTAGTGTATGCTTTGGCTACTCCAATAACCCGATCTATTAGGGTAGGACCAACTCCAGCACCTATACATGCTCCTCCTGATATTGGATTAGAAGATGTCACATAAGGATAAGTACCATGGTCTAAATCAAGTAATGTCCCTTGAGCTCCTTCAAAAAGAATATTTTTTTTGTTAATCGAGGCTGAGTGTATAGTACGAGTGCAATCAACAACGTGAGGTTCTAATCTACTACCAAACTCTAAATATTCTTCTATAATTTCTTCTTCTTTTAAAGGATTTATATTATAAATTTTCTCTAAAAGTCCATTTTTCTCTTTTAATGGTACTTGTAGAACATCTTTAAGTCTTTTCTTATCAAGTAAATCTCTAACTCTAATTCCATTTCTTTGAGATTTATCAGCATAAGTTGGGCCAATTCCTCGCCCGGTAGTTCCGATTTTATGATTACCTCTCTCTTTTTCCATAGCTTCATCTAGTACCCTATGGTATGGCATTGTTACATGTGAAGTTGATGATAATTTTAATCCGGAAATATCAATACCATTATCTCTTAACATGTCAATTTCTTTTAAGAGTACTTTCGGATCTACAACGGTGCCTGAACCAATTAGGCAAGTTGTATTTTTATATAAGATTCCGGAGGGTATGAGGTGTAGTTTTAAAACTTTATTATCAACTACTATAGTATGTCCAGCATTAACCCCTCCTTGATAGCGCACTACTATATCAGCAGAGCGACTTAGCAAATCGGTTATTTTACCTTTACCTTCGTCACCCCATTGAGCACCGATTACAACAACATTAGCCAATTTTTAAAAGAAGATTTTTTAATAGCAATATTCAATATATGCAAAAAAATTGCTTTCATAGAAAAAAGTAAATGATTTGTATTAACTTTCTCTGAGAACCATTTTCTCAGCGAGAGACAATTCCTTATTAAGTCTTTCCTTAAGTTTGTCAGGTAGAGGCCTACTTGCAAAATTCTTATAATGGCCTGCCATAGCATTTAAAGCAGTTTGCATTGTCGTAAATGATTGTGTTTTATTGACCAAACCTCTATTCCTATATCTTGAAATATAGTCTGTAATCAATGATAAAGATTTTTCTCTTACCTCATCTTTATTTGATGCATCTTTTGGTGTCTCTATAGCTTCCTTTAAAGTTTTTACAACGGAGATAGTATCTTTGGCATAATCTCCAGACATTATTGACTGAGCTGCATAGGAAGGAGAAATTGTTAAAACAAAATAAATGATTAATGCGATGCAAATTGATAAGGCTTTTTTTAAGAATTTATTGAATGAATAATCTATCCTGTTAAGTAACATAATTTTTCTCCTTGATGAATCTATCCAAAAATTTAATTTTAATTGTACATTAATTTTGATTCCTTTATAAAGTTTTCTAAAATATCTTTCATTGAGACCTTAATTTTTCTCTTTTTTGAACGAGAAATTAATTCTACTTGATTATTGATAGCATCTCTCCCAATTATTATTCTGAATGGTATACCTATTAAATCAGCGTCTTTAAATTTAATACCTGCACGATCATCACGATCATCAAGTAAGACATCAATATTATTCTCTTTGAACTCACTGTAAATTTCTTCGGATATTTTTTTTTGTATAGGATCTTTAAAGTTGGTTGGAATTAAAACTACATCAAATGGAGCTATCTGAATTGGCCAACAAATTCCATCATTATCATGATTTTGCTCAATTGCTGCCTGAGCTAATCTTGTCACTCCAATTCCATAACACCCCATCCAAAGATTTTCTAATGCTCCATTACTATTAGAAAATTTTGCATTCAATTTCTCACTATATTTTTGACCAAGTTGAAATATATGACCAATTTCAATACCTTTTTTTTCGATTAAGGTTTCTTCTTTATCAGAGGATATAAAGTCTCCTACTTGAGCATTCCTGATATCAGAAATAATAAAACTATTATCTAAAGATTCCCAGGAATTAAAATATCGATGAAGATCTATTTGATTAGCGCCACTAATGAAACTTTTTAGTTTACTAGCGGAGTAATCAACAATTCTGATCCATTTTTGTTCCCATTTAGAATTTTTATTGATAAACGAATCACTTATATCTGGACCTAAATATCCCATTGGGAGGTCGCTGAAATTTTTATTAATAGATGATTCATTCTCAATTATTGATAAATTTATTAAATTTGAGTTATGAGTTTTATTTAATAGATTGAAAATCTTTGTTTCATTGATATACTGGTCACCTCTTATGGAAACACATATGGGGACTTTAGTTTTATCTTCAAATTCAGCCAAATAAATTATTACTTTTACAATTTGAGTTAAATCTAGATTATTAAATTTGCATAAATCTTCAATAGTTTTTTGATTTGGAGTTTTAATTAAGGTTTGCTCAAACTTTCTTAGGGGTTTGCTTTCTTTAGGTAAAGAAATTGCCTTCTCAATATTTGCTGCATATGAGCCGCTTTTTGTAAATAAAATAGAATCTTCACCTGAATTGGCTGTAACCATAAACTCTTTTGATGCTGCGCCTCCAATAGCACCACTATCTGCATCTACTCCAATAGTTTCTAATCCACAATTTTTGAATATTTTTTCATAGGACCTCTCTACGTTCTTGTAAAACTTTTTTAAATCGTTCTCAGAGGAATGAAAGGAATATCCATCTTTCATAATAAATTCCCTCCCTCTCATTAGCCCAAATCTAGGACGAATTTCGTCTCTGAATTTTGTTTGGATTTGGTAATAACAAAGAGGTAGCTGTTTATATGAATTTATGATTTCAGAAGCAATATTTGTAATGACTTCTTCATGAGTTGGAGCTAAACCATAAGCTCTTTCTTGCCTATCTTTTAAATTAAACATTATTCCTTCTCCCAAAGTATAACCTTCCCATCTACCAGATTTCGACCATAACTCTTCTGGATGTAGTTGAGGCAAAAGTAGTTTAGTACATCCAATTTTGATAAGTTCTTTATCTATGATTGATGTTATTTTCTCAATAACTTTTAACATCAAAGGCATATAAGCATATATACCTGAGCTAACTCTTCGAATATAGCCTCCTCGTAATAATAGTTTATGTGAAATTATTTCTGCTTCTGAGGGAGCATCACGAAGTGTCATCAGTGGAAAGGAGGTGACGCGCATCAATAGATTTATGAAAGTATATTAATTTTATCAATCTATGGTTTAAAAAATTTTAAAGTGTCTTGAGTCCCTAAAGGCATATAGATTTGCTCAGTCCTATCTGCTAACTTCTTCAATAACAAAAACAAAAATAAACATTAACAAAGTTTATTTGAATACTAATGCAATTTTAAATAAAGCTATGGAAAATATAGAATCTAATATTTCAAGTTCAGAGGAATTGGTGGGTATCGATGAAGTTCAAAAATTTCTTAATAGATCAAGAGCATCTGTTTACAGATATACAAATACTGATGTTAGAAATTTAAATCCCAATTTTAATCCGAGAAAATTAAATCCTGAATATAGAAGCGATCAAAAAGATCCTTTAAAGTTTCATCCAAATGAAATAGCAAGATTTGCAAAAGATATTCTTAGGATTAAAGAGGTAACCGTTGAAGTTTTAAATTCTCCCTCTTCAGCAACACAAAATGTTTTATTACAAATACTTCAAGAATTAAAATCAATAAGGGAAATTCTTGAAAAAAATTAATTGTATAAGTTAGTTCACATTTGTAAGATTTTTGATTTATTTCTACTTGACTTGTAAAATAAGGTAGTTAAGAATAATCTTGACTTTAATAAAGCAAACAAACTCTTAATGGATATCAATCCAAAGCAGTTTTCCAACGATATTTCTAAAGATGAATCTCCATTTGTTTCTAACAGAGATGAATTTGGGAAAGATGATGATGACCCCTTAAGTATTAGGGATGCATCTTCAACATTTGTTGGTATCATTCTCGCTATCATGACATTGTTTTTACCAGCCATTAGCGTGTTTCTTGAAAGACCATTTCTTCATAGGGATGGAATTATTTTTAAAGAAATGGTGAATAAAGATGGATATTAGTTCAATCCCTCCATCTCCAATGAAAGGGATTGTAAACCTAATAGTTGAAATACCTGCAGGTAGTAGAAATAAATATGAATATTGTTCAGAAGCAGGGATAATGGCTTTAGATAGAATATTACATTCCTCTGTTAGATATCCATTTGATTATGGTTTTATTCCTAATACATTGGCAGATGATGGAGCTCCCTTAGATGCAATGATAATTATGGATGAGCCAACGTTTGCTGGTTGCTTAATAAAAGCCAGGCCAATAGGAGTTCTGGATATGCATGATTGCGGTGAATATGATGGTAAATTGTTGTGCGTACCAATTGCTAATGGAAGACAAAATAACATCGTCAGTATTCAACAGATTGCATCAAGTCAATTAGAAGATGTTGCTGAATTTTTCAGAACTAGCAAAGGATTAGAAGGAAGGACAGTTCAAATAGAAGGTTGGAGAGATTATGATGTCGTAGAACAGCTCATAAAGAAATGTACTCCAAATAAAAAGAAATCTTTTAAAGTATTAAAGAAAACAAAGACTACTATTTAGTGGATAAAACATATTAAATTTGATGTTAATAATTTAGAGCTATTATTTCTATGTAACTTGACAAAATTATTTTGAAAATAAGTAAATTAAACTTTAAAAAATTTTTGTGGAGAGACTTTAGATCTTTTTTTAAAAGTTCAAAATTAGAATTATTAAATGAATGGATACCACTTTTACTAATCACTTTTTTTATTTCTTCTTGTAGAACTTTCATCCTTGAACCTAGGTATATCCCTTCAGGATCCATGTTGCCTGAGTTACAAATTAATGATCGAATTTTTATAGAAAAATTCTCGATTAAAAATAGAAAACCAAAAAGAGGAGAAATAGTTGTTTTTAATTCACCTTTCTCATTTGATAAAAAGTTGATCGAATTTAGGTCTAAACCATTACCAAGCAAATCATATTGTTTTTTTATGAGTTTACCTCCTATGTCGATTATCCCTGGTTTAGGAGATCGTGCATGTGATGCATATATTAAAAGAATTGTTGCTCTATCTGGAGAAATAGTAAGTGTTAATAAGTTTGGAGAGGTTTTCATAAATCAAAATAAACTTAACGAACCATACGTAGTTGAAAAGTGTAAGGAATCATTATTTAATGAATGTGGCAAATTTAGTGACTTAAAAGTCCCCAAAAATCATTATTTTGTTCTTGGAGATAATAGAGAAAATAGCTGGGACGGTAGATATTGGCCTGGTGGGAAATTTTTGCATAAAGATGAAATTATAGGAAAAGCCTTTATTAGATTTTGGCCTTTAAAGAGTTTTGGATTTTTTGAAATTTACAGATAAAAGAATCTTTAAATTAATTTTGGATATGCAATTTATATATAAATAAATATTAGTTTAATATTAAATATCTACTACCTAAAGAGCACCTGAAGCAGTTGAGTCTATAATTTGACCTAAGTGATTAGTAATATTTAATGAGCTCAAAACATTATTTTTGTTCTTACAAATATCAATAACTGTAATTCCTCCATTACCTTGTTTTATATTCCATATATCTGAACAACTTAATCCTAAAATGTGACAAATTAATGTTTTATTAACAGCATCATGAGCGACCACTAAGGTAATATCATTTTCTTCTTGTGAGTTGCAAATAAAATTCCATGCAGAAATAGCTCTATCCCAAACTTGTTGTATGGATTCACCCTCAGGCATAGTTACAGATTCAGGTTTTTCGTGCCAGTCTTTTAACATTTTTGGCCATGTTTGTTTAATTTCTGACTCTAATTTCCCTTCCCATAGTCCATGACTTATTTCTACCAAACTTTCAATCTTTTCTATCTCGATCTTCTTAGTTTGAAGAATTATTTTTGCTGTTTCATAAGGTCTCTTCATAGAACTTGAAAAAGCTTTAGTAAATTTGATATCCTCCAAATATTTCGATGCTTTAGAGGCCTGTTCCTTTCCTTTCTCATTAAGTGGGATATCAATTTGACCTTGGAATCTACCTTCTTTATTCCAATCGGTCTCTCCATGTCGAACAAGTATTATTCTAGATTTTCCAATTTTCTTTGGTATTTTCTGATTTAAATGGGAAGTTTGATTAAGACATTCAATTTGACATTTATGAGAAGTTTCTAATTCTGAAATATTAATTATTGAAATTGATGCGTTATCAAGTTTTATTTTCCTAAACCCCTTTTTTGGTTTCTTTAATAAATAAAGAATTAAACAACGTAAAATTGCATTATGAGCAATTATTAAAATATTTTTATTTTCTTTTTTTTCTTTTTTTTCTTTTTGTAAATTATGAACAAAGTCTTTTGCTTGTTCAAATAAATCTTGAATAGGTTTATAAGCTAAATTATCTTTGTTTTTTAGTTCTAGTTTTTCAGGATCATTTTTCCAAATTAAATAAGAATCATTATATTTTTTTTTAATTTCATAGCTTGTTAATCCAGACCATTTTTGAAGATCAACTTCAAGTAGATTTTTATCGTAAGAAATATCAAAATCCTCTTTAAAACATTTTTCTATTTCTTTCGCAGTTTCTGCTGCTCTTTTGAGTGGAGAAGAATATATTTGATCAAACTTTATTTCATTTAAAATGTTTCCAGTTAACTTTGCTTGCTTGTAGCCTTCATCAGTGAGATAAGATTCATCAATTCTTCCTTGAATCAAACCTTTTTTATTAAAACTACTTAATCCATGTCTAACTAAGAATAAACGTAATGACATAAATTTAATTATTTATAACTAAATCTAATCATCTCATGACATGATTAAATTAAGTATGATGACCGATAAAACAAATAAAATCTTAAATTAAATATATGAATAAAAATAATTCTTCTTTAAAAATATTGTTAGCTATAGCGTCTTTAATAATTACTTTTTTTGTGTGGCAGCAAGGACTAAAAGATAGCTTAAACAGACCATCTGTTTCATTCGATATTTCTCAAAAAGAAATAGAAATTGCTGAACTGGCAATGCCTGCGGTCCCAGAAAATTTTAAAATATTTTTCCCTAATTCACTGAGAGAGGAAATGAAAAATTCTCTTTCCGAAATATCATTTAATGAACTAACAGATAGGAGCAAATTAATTTGGATAATTTTACAGGATCAAGATGAAGATATTGAACCATCTTTTTTTAATAAATTTGATAAAACAATTTATATGAATATCTCTCAGAGTCTCTATAAATCTTATTTAGATGAATCTTATAAGCCTTCTAATAAAATAATTAATGATCTTAAAAATGATAAATATTTATTTAATTTAGTAAGTGATAAATTTAATTTTAAAAAGGACAAAGTTATTACAAATAAGTTAGCTAAATTTATGCTCTTTAAACTAATAATTATTAGAACAATTCCATTATTATCAATTTTATTTGGTTCACTTTTAGTCTTCAAATATTTATGGATGATAATAAAATCAAAAGCAATAAATTGGGCAGATTATGAACCTCTTAATCTAAATGTTTTAGACATGATTCTTTTAATATCTGGTGGGTTTGTTGTCCTTGGCGAAGTTATTTCACCAGTAATATCTATTACACTAGTAGATATTTTTTCAAAAAATCTTTCATATGAGATCACCCAGTCCTTAAAAATACTTTTTGGATATTTATTTATGGCTATACCTCCACTTTATATAATTTATAGGCAAATAAAATTTATTGATACAAGTTTTAGTTTTAAAAAAGATTATTTCCAATTAAAAATTAAGCCTATTAAATCTGCAATTTCTCAAGGTTTTAAAGGATGGATTATGATAATTCCATTTGTCCTATTAATTTCATTAATAATGAATTTAATTGTCGAAAATCAAGCTGGAAGTAATCCACTTTTAGAAATAGTTTTAAATAATAATAATTATTTTGCATTTATATTGTTATTCTTAACTACTACTCTTATAGCTCCATTATTTGAAGAAATTATATTTAGAGGGGTATTACTGCCAGTCTTAACAAGAGATTATGGTAGAACAATTGGAATTTTAATATCTTCATTTGTTTTTGCATTAGCTCATCTTAGCTTAAATGAGTTTCCTCCATTATTTGTTCTTGGCATTGGATTGGCCACAACAAGATTGATTTCAGGTAGATTATTCTCATCAGTAGTTATGCATTCTTTTTGGAATGGTCTTACTTTTTTAAATCTTTTTTTATTAAGAACTTAATAAATTGTTTGTATAAACTTGCAAATAAATTTGATAAGTGTTTATTTGATTTATAAGTTTATTTTAAAAAATGGCTAATTATACATTTTTTATTCTTTAATCAATTATTTAAAGAAGTTTTGGGCTTTAAATTAAGAAATTTAAGATGTTTTTAAATTCAAGGATGTTTTGCAAATTAATAGATATTTTAAATATATCAATTATTATTTTGACGATGTTTTTATCTTTTATTTCTCTTAATAGTCAAAGAGAATGGACAATGTTTTACTCAAGTATGATTCAAATGAGGAATAAAAATAATAATATTATTGATTATATTTCTAACACTGAACAATATTTTTTAAATGAAATTGAACATAAGGATAATATAAAAAATACTAACCCAGAAGATCTTATTTATTTAGAAAATATAAGAGAAAAAGAGAAAAAAAGTTTTTTCTCTCTAATAGTTAAAGAAATCACTAGAGGTTTTGAAGATGGTAAATATCAGAGAGGTTATTAAATCTAAAAATAAATGAATAAAAGAAGAAAAAAGATTGTTAACCTTCGGCCACTTGGCGCAATTCGCTTTAAATCACTTTGTATTACTTCTTTGATTTTAATATTAGGTTTGTTAGCGAGGTTAATTGACCTACAGGTATTTAAGGCATCTAATCTCAGAAATAAAGCAATCGCTATTCAAGTTAAAAAAACTAATGTTTCAAGACAGAGAAGACCGATAGTTGACAGAAATAATAGATTGATTGCTTTTGATAAGCCGTTATATAAGTTATGGGCTCACCCAAGATATTTCAACTTTCCAGGTGATCAATCGAAAAGAGTCAGAACGATTGAGGAGGTTGTAGGTAAAATATCAACTGCATTGAATATTGAAGAACAATTACTTTTAGATAAATTCAAAAATAATAGAGATGGAGTTAAGTTATTGGATAACTTAAATGAAGAAGAAGCAAAGAATATTAGAAGATTGCATATAAGTGGAATAGATTTAGAAAGTTATTCAAAAAGATTTTATCCGCAAGGAGATCTTTTTTCTAATATAGTCGGCTTTGTTAATGATGATAGGAAGGGATCCTCTGGATTAGAATTATATTTAGAAAATCAAATTCAATTTATAAAAAAAAGTAATCTCTTAAAAAAAGGCGCAGATGGCACCCCTTTACCTGATAGCTCAGGACCTGATGATTTTGTAAATGATGATAAGAAAATTGTTTTAACATTAGATTCAAGATTGCAAAAGGTGGCTTTTAATATTCTTTCCATGCAAGTAAAAAAATGGGATGCCAAAAAAGGTTTGGCAATTGTTATGAAGGTTAATAATGGCGAAATATTATCTTTAGCTTCTATTCCATCTTATAATCCAAATAAGTTTTGGGAATATAATCAAGAAATATTTAAAGGATGGTATTTACAAGATTTATTTGAACCAGGCTCAACTTTTAAACCTATTAATCTTGCTTTGGCTTTAGAAGAGAAAGTGATCAAAAAAAATGGTTTTGTTGAAGATAGTGGAAACATTTATGTGGGGGGTTGGACACTATCTAATTGGAATAAGAAGGGGAATGGATCCATAACTTATCCAAAAGTCCTTCAAGTTTCAAGCAATGTTGGGATGGTAAGAATTATGCAGAATTTAAAACCAATTAATCATTGGAACTGGTACAAAAAACTTGGTTTAGATAAAAATTTAAACACGGATTTATTTGAATCTACACCAGGACAATTAAAACCAAAAGATATCTTCATTAACCAGCCGATTGAACAGGCCGTTGCATCTTTTGGAAAAGGATTTTCTATCTCACCAATTAAATTAGCTCAATTGCATGCAATATTAGCAAATGGAGGATATGAAGTATCTCCACATGTTACGTTTGATTTTCAACTTAATAGTAAGAATCTAAAGAAAAATAAAGTTCTTTCAGATGAGGTTTCTAAAATTGTTCTTAATTGGATGGAAACTGTTGTCGAAGAAGGGAGTGGAGACGGAGCTAAGATAGCTGGTTATAGGATTGGAGGAAAAACTGGAACCTCTCAAAAAGCAATCAATGGAATTTATTCTGAAAAGAAAACATGTAGTTTTGTCGCAGTATTACCAATTGATAAACCTAAGTATCTCGTATTCGTGCTAATTGATGAACCTAATAAACCTTATGCTTATGGATCAACAGTTGCAGTTCCTGTAGCAAAAGAAATTATTGAAAGCTTAATTGTTTTAGAAAAAATACCACCATCATCAAAAGAGAATTCTTTAATTGTTAATAAACCTTTAAATTAAGTTATTTTTTAGTTAAAAAAACAATTTTTAGGGTGATTTCAATTTGATAAAGAGCTAAGTTAAAAACAAATAAAGTTTATGTTAATGAAATCAGTATTAGAACAATTATCATCAATGACTATTGTAGTAGCAGATACAGGTGATATAGATGCTATTAAAAAATTCAAACCAAGAGATGCAACTACTAATCCTTCTCTTATTTTAGCTGCAGCAAAAAATCCAAACTATTTAAAATTAATAGATAAAGCTCTAGAAAATTCTAAAAAACTATTTCCTGGAGAATATGATCAAAAAGAGTTTATTAAGGAAGCTATTGATCAAGTGTCTGTTCTCTTTGGAAAAGAAATTTTAGGAATTATATCTGGAAGAGTATCTACAGAGGTTGATGCTAGATTGAGTTTTGATACTGATGCTACTGTCTCAAAAGCTATAAAAATTATTAAGCAATATAAAAGCTACGGGATTGATAAAAATAGAATTTTAATTAAAATTGCTTCAACATGGGAAGGTATTAAGGCGGCCGAAATATTAGAGAGGAAGGGAATAAATTGTAATTTGACTTTGCTTTTTAATTTTTGTCAAGCAGTCGCATGTGCGAATGCAAAAGTTACTCTTATTTCTCCTTTCGTTGGAAGAATTTTAGACTGGCATAAGGCAAAGACTGGTAAAAAATCATTTCTAGGTAGTGAAGATCCAGGAGTCATTTCAGTTACAAAAATATTTAATTACTTTAAGGAAAAAGGATTCACTACAGAAGTAATGGGAGCAAGTTTTAGAAATATTCAAGAGATAAAAGAATTAGCTGGATGTGATTTGCTTACAATCTCCCCTAAGTTGCTCGAAGAACTAAATAATCAAAATGAAAAGTTGACTAAGAAATTAGATAAGGAATTAATCATAGAGAATTCTCCTGACTATTTATTTGAAGAAAGAGATTTTAGATTAAATATGCTTGAGGATCAAATGGCTAGCGAAAAATTGAGTGAGGGAATTACTGGTTTTAGTAAGGCAATTGAAGAATTAGAGAGTTTACTAATTAATAGATATGATGAAATAAAGAATGAAAAGCTAATAAAGTTGTAGTTTAATCTAATTGTTTTTATAAAAATTAATTTTAAGAATTTTGAAATAGTAATCTTTTTATTACCCTTTGAGCAATATCTGAATAACTCATTTGACCGGATAATATTTGAGCAATTCTTTGAGGAGCTGTTTTACGTTTAACACCCAATTTATAACCAGTTTGCGGAAATCTGTAGAAAACTTCTGCAATCCGCCTACCCCACGCCATAGATTTACTCCACTTAAGTCTCATTATTCTAGAATAATTAGATAAATCATGATCATTATTTGTCAGGCATTCATGAATTGATTCAGCAGCATAAAAACTACTTAACAAAGAAGGTCTTATCCCTTCTGCTAAGAAAGGGTCACATAAGGAAGCAGCGTCTCCTACAACTAGTGCTCTGTCAATATGAAGATTGTAAAAACCATTCCAAATTCTTAACTTTTTATAAATAGTTTCATAATTATCTGTATTAAATCCAAAATAATTTATAACTTTTTTGCTTAAATCTTTATTATTTATTTGATAATTACCAATAAATGTACCTATGCCAATGTTTATGGATTGTTTTAATGGAAACGCCCATGCAAATCCATATTTAATAGAGCCAAAGTCAAACCTTACAGAATCTTTTGACAAATTTCCTAATCCATTCAATTTTATCGCCGCGGTTTGAGCGTATCGAGGCCGTATAGGACCAAGTTTGAGGAAAATTGACCATTTTGATTCTGATCCATCTGCGATCACTAAAAATTTTGCTTTAAAATGATTTTGATTTTCACATTTAATTGTCCAACTATCAGTATTTTTCTCCAAGCTTTTTACATTGGCTGATTTGATTAATAAAGTTCCTTCGCTTTTCGCTTTATCAATTAATAATTTATCCAATTCTTCTCTTTTAACTATCACAAATGGAGAATCTCCTGACAGTTCAGCAATCACTTTATCTTTTGCTTCATAAGTAAAGTGAACACTCTTAACTTCAGTTTCTATCGCTTTATTAATATCAATCGGTAAGAATTTTTTCATCGTTGCAGCCATTCCACCTGAGCAGCTAATTATTCTTTTATGGCTTGATTTTTCAAGAATTAAAACTGAGTATCCTTTATTTGATAAATGAACAGCAGTGGATGAACCAGATAATCCTCCACCTATAATTATCACATCAAATAAATTCAAACTTTTAAAATTTCCTTTTCTTTCTCTGCAAGTTTACTATCAATTAATACAATAAATTGATCTGTTATCTTTTGTATTTTTTGTTGATTATCTCTCGATTCATCAAGTGATATTGTACCTGCTTTTTCTTCTTTTTTCTCTTTATCAATAGCTTCTCTTCTAATGTTCCGGAGAGCAACTTTACCCTCTTCTGCATACTTTGATGCAAGTTTACAAAATTCTTTTCTTCTCTCCTCAGTTAGTGGTGGTACATTAATTCTAATTGTTTTACCATCATTATTTGGTGTAATACCAAGGTCGCTAATTAATATTGCTTTTTCTATTGCTTGTAAACAAGATATGTCAAAAGGTTGTATAGAAATTGTCTGCGAATCTTGAGTCGTAATAGATGCTAAAGACTTTAATGGAGTTTCTACATCGTAATATTCAAGACTAATCTTATCTAACAAAGATGCATTAGCTCGCCCTGTGCGAATAGTGTTGAAACTTCTTTGAGTGGCCTCAACACTTTTATTCATATTTGATTGGATGTCTTTTTCATTCATAGTCTATTTTAAAATTGAATTAGCTGATTAGTGAACCTATCGGTTGGCCAGTGACTGCCTTTAAAATATTACCTTGCTTAAAAATATCAAAAACAACAATTGGAATATTGTTATCTTTGCAAAGTGCTATAGCAGTACTATCCATTACAGCGATTTCATCACTAAGGACTTGTTGATATGTGAGAGTAGTGTATTTTCTAGCATCATCAAAAATATTTGGATCTTTATCATAAACTCCGTCAACTTTTGTGGCTTTCATAACTGCTTCTGCATTTATCTCAGCAGCTCGCAATGCTGCAGTTGTATCAGTTGTAAAAAATGGATTACCACAACCACCTCCAAATACAACGACTCTTCCTTTCTCAAGATGTCTAATTGCTCTTCTCCTAATATAGGGTTCTGCTATCTCTTGCATCTCTATAGCAGTTTGCACTCTCGTTTCTACACCAACTCTTTCAAGTCCATCTTGCAGAGATATCGCATTCATAACAGTGGCTAACATTCCAACATAATCTGCTGTGGCCCTATCCATCCCATCTGCGGATCCTTTTAGACCTCTAAAAATATTGCCCCCTCCTACAACAATTGCTAATTGAACATTATTTGCAACTACCTTAGAAACATCTTCGGCAATTGACTGGACTATAGCGGGGTCAATACCATAGGGTTTACCCCCCATTAAGGCCTCTCCACTCAGTTTCAAAAGAATTCTTTTGTAAGTCATTCCAATTTCATACTTGTATGACAGTAGCAAGTAATATGAAAATTTTCTATCTTAAAATCTTTTTACTTGCGTCTTTAAACATTTCTAAATTAATTGATAACTCAACAAATAACTTAATAGGGAAATAATCTCTTACAAAAATAAAAAATTACAGTTTGATATTTAAATAATAAATAAATAAATGGTAAGTATTATTTCAAAATTCAACGCATTCTTGCGCCTTAATTCCTTTCTCTTTAAAAGGATGTTTTATTAATTTCATCTCAGTAACTAAATCTGCAAATTCTATAATTTCTTTAGATGCTCCTCTTCCAGTTAAAATTACATGACATAAATTTTTATCCATATTTAAGCTTTTTATAAATGTAATAATTTCCTCTGTAGTTATATAACCTAACTTTATTGCGATATTTATTTCATCAAGAATTACGAGCTTATAGGACTCATTGATCATAAACTCTTTAGCTATTTCCCATGCCTTTTTAACTAACAATGCATCTTCGTTTCTATTTTGTGTTTCCCATGTAAACCCAGCCCCTAAACTTCTCCACTCTAATTTATTTGAGAATTTTTCAAATGCTTTCTTTTCACCAGTTGTCCAGGCTCCCTTGATGAATTGAATAATTGCAACTTTGTGACCATGTCCTAATGTTCTAAGACCCATTCCAAGAGATGCTGTAGTTTTCCCTTTACCATTTCCAGTAAATACTATTACGAGACCTTTTTCTAAATTTCTCTTTTTTAGTCTTTTGGATTGAATCTCTTTCCTTTTTTCCATTCTCTTTTTATAAATTTGCTCATCTACTTCAGGAGATGAATTGCCTCCCATTCCTAATCTAATTGCTTCATCATCTAACTCATTTATATTATTTTGATCCGATTGGTATTTATCTAACATAATAAAGAATTAAGAGTTTGCTTTATTCTTAACATGAATATGGTCCTTCCCTGCAAATTTTAATAATGCGTTGTTTACTGCTTTTTGTTGATCTCTTTTAGTTATCCAATGATGGTAAGTTTGAGTATGCAAGCTTACAGAATGTCCCATCATTCTTGCGGCTACTGTATCGGATAAATCGTAGAAGATAGTTCTTACTGCCCATGCATGACGTAGATCATATGGCCTTATGTTGAGACTATATCTACTAAATTGATCAGTAACTCTTTTCCCTATATTTTGAAGAGTTGTTTCACTTAAATCCCTATTTATTTTTGGTAACAAAGTAGGATTATCTCCTAAAGAACTTAGGTCAAATAACTCTACCCACTTTGGATGAAAAGGCCAAACCTGATGTTCTCCAGTTTTGGAAGTAGGCAAAATTCTAAGAATCTTATCTCCGCCATTTTTTAGTGCATTTAAATCACAGAAAAATACTTCATGATTTCTTAACCCATAAGTTGCCATAAGACCAAATACATAACGCCATGATTTATTAGGAATTTTTCCCCAAAGTTCTTCTATTAAATTGTCGTCTGGTAAATTACGAAAGCTTGCTTTTTGTATACCATATCCTCTAGATAAGGATTTCCATTCAGAAGGTAATTTAAGTTCTAAAAAGTCTGCAAATACATTCAAGGATGTTCCGCATTGTTTTCTACTTCTTGATCCCTCTTCATAGGATTTAAGGGTATTGAGAAATATATAATCAATTTCTTTATGATGATTTTCTCTATAAATAGAAATCATTCTTTTGATATAAGGTTTATATGAACTATTCCAGGTCGATTTTCTGGCACTATTTAAATAGTGATTTTTATATTCTTGAAAAAATTTTTTTTCAAATTCGCTTATTTTTTTGATAAAAAAGTCGTATGTTTTATTTTCTTCTCGAGTTGCTGAAGTGATCCAGTTTCTCCAATCAAATTGATCGAGTTCTAACTGTAAATTTATAAGTTGCAATTTTTTTTCAGCTTCTATTAAACCATAATTATCAGCATCAATGCCTAATGATATTCTTTGAATCTTTTGAATACTTTTATTTTCTTTTGATGGTAAAGATCCTCTTATGTTTAGTTTGCTACCCCTTTTCTCTATTTTTAATTTACTTCCTTTAATTAGAAATTTTTTATTTAAAACATTTATTTCATGATTTATATTCATTATGCCTATATAATTATTTTAATAATGACGTTTTATATGTCTTTTTTCAATCTCTTTAAAAGTTAAATGGAAAAAGTTGGTGTCCTATTAATGAATCTAGGAGGCCCTGAACGAATTAAAGATGTAGGTCCTTTTTTAT
>Ga0160422_10001001_pt1 | contig 17463 bp, 19 predicted proteins | sample Fk160mmetaG_FD_108192 | JGI IMG/M metagenome (GOLD analysis project Ga0160422, IMG submission 108192) | Marine microbial communities from the Central Pacific Ocean - Fk160115 60m metaG | ecosystem: Environmental > Aquatic > Marine > Oceanic > Photic zone | place: The Central Pacific Ocean... | reverse complement strand
TGTCAGTAGCTATGGAATTTGGTGCTAGCTCAGAAGATATTGCAAGAACTTGCCATGCTCATCCAACTTTTTCAGAGGCTATAAAAGAGGCAGCATTATCGGTAGATAAAAGACAGATTCATTCGTAATATATAAAATATCTAATTATGAAATATCCTGTTTTATTACCAAATATTTTTGGGTATCCTTTTACATATAATAGTAAAAAAAAACTAGATATTGGCCAGTATGTCAAGGTTCCTTTTGGCAAAGCTCAAATGACAGGATTAATTTGGCATAAGTTTGAAGAAGATACTAAAAAAATATTTCGAATTAAAAATATACTAGAAGAAATAAATACTCCCAAATTAAATATAAAAACGCTGAAATTTTTAGAATGGTTTTCTGAATACAATATGATTCCGCTTGGAATGTCTCTAAAATTACATCTACTCAGTAATGAAGCAATAGGAGAATTTGACAAAAAAATTTACAATCATTTTTTAAATAACAAAATTCCAAAAAATTTTAAATTTTCTCAAGAACAAATGGATGCTATAAATAAAATGGAAAGTAAAACTCCTGGTTTTAGAGTTCATTTGCTTCAAGGAACTACTGGTTCCGGAAAAACTTTAGTTTATTTTAATTCAGTTATGGAGAAAGTTAAAAAGGGTTTACAAGCATTGATTTTACTTCCTGAAATTGGTCTTACTTTTGAATTTGAAAAAAAATTCTTTGAATTTTTTGGATTTAATCCAGCTATCTGGCATTCAGGAATTTCAAAGAAAAATAAAAAAATTATATGGAGTGGTTTAGCAACTGGAAAAATAAAAGTAGTAATAGGTGCTCGCTCGTCATTATTTTTACCATTCAAAAACTTAGGTGAAATTGTAGTGGATGAGGAACATGACCAATCTTTTAAACAAGATGAGGGTGTAATTTATAATGCTAGAGATATGGCTATAGCTAGAGCAAAATTCGAAAATATTCCAATCAATTTAATCAGTGCTGTTCCCTCTGTTGAAACATTCCAAAATATCAAAAATAACAAATATTCATATTCGAGATTGATAAAAAGATATAAAAATGCAAGTTTACCAAAACACGAAATAATTAATCTTAGAGAGCACAAACCCCCCAAAAAAAATTTTATTAGTCCATTGACGCAAGAAAAAGTTTTAAACCATCTTAAAAAAGGAGATCAGGTTTTATTTTTTATAAATAGAAGGGGATATTCTCCACATGTTATGTGTAAGAATTGTTTAAAAGTTTTTTCATGTTTAAATTGTTCTATAAACTTAGTCTATCATAAAAGAAAAAATAAATTATATTGTCATTATTGTGGTTTTACATCTAGTCTTGATAGAAGTTGTTCAAAAGATAAAAAATGTGAATTAATTTTTAGTGGTCCTGGAGTTGAAAAAATAAATGAAGAAGTGAATAATTTGTTCCCAAATTATAAGACACAAATATTCTCAAGTGATACTATGAGCAAGAAATCCTCAAGTCTATTATTAGAAAGAATTATAAATAATAAAATTAATATATTAGTTGGCACTCAACTTATTTCAAAAGGCTTTCATTTTCCACATCTAAATTGTATTGTGGTTCTGGATATTGATTTATCTTCATATGGACATGATTTAAGAGCCTCAGAAAAAAATCTTCAATTATATCATCAATTATCTGGTAGAGCAGGTCGGGAAGGAAAACCAGCAACTGTTTATTTTCAAACTTACGATTTAAACTCTAAAACTATAAATACCATAACCAATGAAGATCCATTTATTTTTCTAGAAAACGAAATTAAAATTAGAAAGAAATTTAATCTTCCACCATTTGAAAGATTTATTAGTTTAATACTAACATCTCATGACCCAAAAAAATTATATTTGCAGTCAGTTGATATTAAAAATTTTTTGATTAAAAATATTAAAATAAGAGTTTTGGGTCCTGTTGAGGCACCAATATTTAGAATAAAGAAAAAATATAGGTATAGAATTTTATTAAGATCTCCAAAATCAATAAATTTGCAAAAAAAATTGTCAAAATTACTTAAAAATTTTCAGATTCAACCTGGAGTAAAATTAACTGTTGATGTTGATCCAATTACCTTCAATTAATACATTTTTAAATTGAATTTAGACAAATCTGTCGCTTGAAGCCTTAAAATTCTTATGTTATTTAATCACAATTTTATCATATAAGGAATATTAAGTTGACTGAAATCTCCCCCTCATTATCTGTTAATAATAGTTATTCTCAAGCATTATATGAACTTGTTGAAGAGGAAAAATCAATTGATCAGGTAGAGAAAGAAGCGACCGCAATTTTAAAATTAATTATCGAAAGCACAGAATTTGTAAATTTAATTAAAGATCCTAGAAATACTCAGTCTGAACAAACAAATGCAATAACAGCTATTTGTGAAAGTTATAAATTAAACAATACATTAATAAAGTTTCTAAAATTTTTAATATTGAAGAGACGATTATTTTTTTTAGAAAAAATTTTGAGAGATTTTTTAACTATTTGTTCCTCAAAAAGAGGTGAAATTATAGCAAAATTAACAGCAGCAAAAGAGTTATCAACCTCCGAATTAGATAACATTAAAAATAGCTTAAAAGAAAATTTTGGTTCTAACCTTAAATTAAAATTTAAATATGATCCCAGTTTACTCGGTGGTCTTATTGTACAAGTTGGAAGTATCATGATTGATACTTCGATTAAAAATAAATTACAACAAATTGAAAACAAAATGATAGAGGCATAGATGGAAATTAATCCTTCAGAAGTAACAAAAATATTAAAAGAGCAAATTAGAAAAACAGGAGATAAAGCTGAAGTTTCAGAGGTCGGGCAAGTTCTTTCGGTTGGTGACGGGATTGCACGTATATATGGATTAGATAATGTTCAAGCTGGTGAAATGGTAGAATTTTCTGATAGTTCGAAGGGAATGGCTTTAAACTTGGAGAGTGATAATGTCGGTGTTGTAATATTCGGAGATGATAGAGCCATTAAAGAAGGAGACACTGTAAAAAGAACTGGAGCAATCGTCGATGTACCAGTTGGTAAAGAATTATTAGGAAGAGTTGTTGATGCATTGGGAAATCCTATAGATGGAAAAAGTCCGCTGGATAAATCTCTTAAAAGAAACAGAGTTGAAGTAAAAGCTCCAGGTATTATTCCAAGAAAATCTGTAAGTGAACCTATGCAAACAGGATTAAAAGCGATTGATAGTTTAATACCGGTAGGCAGGGGACAAAGAGAGCTTATAATTGGCGACAGGCAAACAGGAAAAACAGCTGTAGCAATTGATACTATAATCAATCAGAAAAAAATAAATCAGTCAGATGATGAGAGTAAAAAACTTTATTGTATTTATGTAGCCGTGGGACAGAAAAGGTCAACAGTTGCACAAATTGTTAAAACTTTAGAGGATGCTGGCGCAATGGAATATACAACAATCGTATCAGCAACTGCTTCAGACTCTGCACCTTTACAGTTTTTAGCGCCTTATACTGGATGTACAATGGGTGAATATTTTAGAGACAATGGTATGCATGCCTTGATAATTTATGACGATTTATCTAAACAAGCAGTTGCTTACAGACAAATGTCATTACTGTTAAGAAGACCTCCAGGAAGAGAAGCATACCCTGGTGATGTTTTTTATTTACATAGTAGATTATTAGAAAGAGCAGCAAAACTTAATGATGAAAGTGGCGGAGGTTCTTTGACAGCACTACCAATTATAGAAACCCAAGCAGGAGATGTATCTGCATATATACCTACAAACGTTATTTCTATTACAGATGGTCAAATTTTTTTAGGAACTGAAATATTCAATCAGGGAATTAGACCTGCTATCAACGTTGGTTTATCTGTTTCTCGTGTAGGGTCAGCAGCGCAAACAAAAGCAATGAAAAAAGTTGCTGGGTCAATTAAATTAGAATTAGCACAATATAGAGAAATGGCAGCTTTTGCACAATTTGGATCTGATTTAGATGCATCAACGCAACAATTGTTAAACAGAGGTTCAAAACTAACTGAACTTTTAAAACAAAAACAATATTCTCCAATGACAGTAGAAGAACAGGTAATATCAATTTTCTGCGGAGTTAAAGGGTTCTTGGATGATGTTGAACTAAAGGATATTGCAGAATTTGAGAATAAAATTCTTGAAAAATGTAAATCAGAAAATTCTGAAATATTAGAGTCTATAAGAAGTTCTGGCAAACTCGACGACGAAAACGAGAAAAAGCTTTCTGATTTAATCACAAATTTAAAATCTAGTATGAAATAATTATGCCTAGTTTAGATGATTTAAAAAAAAGAATTACCAGTGTTAAGTCCACTCAAAAAATAACAAAAGCTATGAAAATGGTAGCAACCGCAAAATTAAGGAAAGCACAAGAAAATGCAGAGAAAGGCAGACCATATTCAGAAAGAATGAACAATATTATTTTAAATCTTTCAAAAAATATAACTGACAAAGAAAATTCTTCCAAACTTTTAGTTGGAACAGGAAGAGAGGATACCCATCTTTGTATTGTATTAACTGCTGACAGAGGTTTGTGTGGAGGCTTTAATACTAATATAATTAAAAAAGCAAAAAACTATTTTGATAAATTAAGTAAAGAGGGTAAAAAATTTAAAATAATAACTGTAGGAACAAAAGGTTATGATCAATTGAAAAGAAATTACAAAGATAAGATTATTGAAAAAATATCTTTTAAAGATTCAAAAAATATTAATTATTTTGATGCAGAAAAGGTTGGAGGTCTTATTTTAGAAAAATTTGATAAAGAGGAATTCGATATATGTACTATATTTTATAATAAATTCAAAAATGTAATGACTCAAATTCCTCAGCAACAGCAAATCATACCTCTTCAAAGCGAAGATGAAAATGATTCCTCTAATGAGCAGTCTGATGATAGCTATGAGTTTGAACCAGACGAAGATGAGATATTAAGTAATTTATTGCCAAAAAACATTTCTACTCAAATTTTTAAGGCGATGTTAGAAAATTCAGCAAGCGAGCAGGGTTCTAGGATGACAGCAATGGATAATGCAACTAGAAACGCTGGTGAATTAGTTGATAAACTTTCTATTGAATACAATAGAAGTCGACAAGCAGCTATAACAAAAGAGTTAATTGAAATCATATCAGGAGCGGAGAGTTTATAATATGAGCAAAAAAGGATATATAACACAAGTAATCGGGGCAGTGGTTGATGTTAAATTTGATGGAGAACTACCAGAAATCTTGACTGCTTTAGAATGTAATAATGGTGGAACGAGACTAGTCTTAGAAGTTGCACAGCACTTAGGAGAGTCCAGCGCAAGAACAATAGCTATGGATAGCACTGAGGGATTAAAAAGAGGCGATGAAGTAACTGATACAGGAAAACCAATTCAAGTTCCAGTAGGTCCAAAAACACTAGGTAGAATTATAAATGTGATTGGTGAACCAATCGATCAAAAAGGCGAGGTTGAAACTAAAGAAAATTGGCCAATACACAGACAAGCACCATCATTTAATGATCAATCGACAGAAACTGAAATTCTTGTAACAGGTATTAAAGTAATTGACTTATTGGCACCATACGCAAAAGGCGGAAAAATCGGCTTGTTTGGTGGAGCTGGTGTTGGAAAAACAGTAATCATTATGGAATTAATTAATAACATTGCAAAAGCACATGGTGGTTTTTCAGTTTTTGCTGGTGTTGGTGAAAGAACAAGAGAAGGAAATGATCTATATCATGAAATGATTGAGTCAGGAGTAATTAAACCTGACGGAGATGGTTCGAAAGCAGCACTAGTTTATGGACAAATGAATGAACCTCCCGGAGCTAGAGCTAGAGTGGCCTTGACTGGATTGACTGTTGCTGAATATTTTAGGGATCAAGAAGGACAAGATGTATTGTTTTTTGTTGATAATATATTCAGATTTACCCAAGCGGGATCAGAAGTTTCTGCGTTATTAGGAAGAATACCTTCTGCAGTAGGATATCAGCCAACTTTGGCAACTGACATGGGAAATTTACAAGAGAGAATTACTACTACAAACAAAGGTTCTATAACCTCTGTACAAGCTATTTATGTGCCAGCAGATGATTTAACCGATCCTGCACCCGCGACTTCATTTTCCCATTTGGATGCAACAACTGTTCTATCGAGACAAATCGCAGAACTAGGTATATATCCTGCAGTTGATCCACTGGACTCAACTTCAAGAATACTAGATCCAAGAATTGTAGGTGATGAGCATTATAGAGTAGCTAGAGAGGTCCAAAAAATACTTCAGACCTACAAATCCTTACAAGATATCATTGCAATTTTGGGAATGGATGAGTTATCTGAGGAAGATAAGTTAACTGTGGCTAGGGCGAGAAAAATACAAAGATTTTTATCGCAACCATTTTTTGTTGCAGAGGTTTTTACAGGCTCTCCAGGGAAGCTTGTAGACCTAGAATCTACGATTAAAGGATTTGATGCTATTTGTAAAGGTGAATATGATCATTTACCTGAGGCGGCCTTTTATATGGTAGGGACTATTGAAGAGGCAGTTGAAAAAGCTGAAAAAATGGCAAAAGACGCAGCTGCTTAATGAGTGAAGAGTTTAAAATAGAAATTGTCAATCCAGAGAGTTCTTTTTATGTTAACGAAGGCATAATTGAGGCTGTGGTGCCTGCATACGAGGGAGAAATGGGAATTTTAAAAGATCACATATCAATAATTTCCTTTTTAAAACCAGGTATAATTAAAGTTTTAACTAAAACTGGAGAGGAAAATTTTTATGTAGAGGATGGAATATTAGAATTTAAGAATAACTCTCTGTCAATATTAACTAGCATAATAATGGATTTAAAAAATATTGATAAATCTTTATTAAGTGAAAATCTTAAAAAAGCTGAAAATGAGTTAGAGAATACAGAGTTAAATGATCAAACTAGATTTTTAATTTCACAAAAAGTGGAAATATTAAAATCAATTAATTAAATAATTTTCTTAATTCCTCTTGGATTTTTTTATAAACCTCTAGCTTAAAATGGACTACCACATTGGTTAGATCCTTTATATCTATCCACTTCCACTCAAAAAACTCTGGCTTTTTTGTTTTTATGTTTATTTCGTTGTCGTTACCATTGAATCTCATTATATACCATTTCTGGTTTTGACCTTTATATTTACCTTTCCATATAATTCCTAAGAGATAGTCAGGCAATTCATATGAAATATATCCGTCTAATTCCTTTAATAATGAAACATTTTCAATGCTAGTTTCTTCTTTAAGTTCTCTTAAAGCCGCTTCAAAGTAATTTTCTCCTTCATCTACACCACCCTGTGGCATTTGCCAAAAATTTTTAGGATTATCGATTCTTTTTGCTACAAAAATTTGATTGTATTTATTGAGAACTACTATCCCCACACCACTTCGTAGAGGAAGATTTTGAAATTTAGATTTCATTTAACTATTTAAAAGTTTTAATGCAAACTTTAGCTGATTATCTGTTTCAGTATTTATTCTAAATTCTTCAGTTTCTTCTTCCACTTCAAAATCTGGAACAACTCCTACTTCTGAAATAGAGTCTCCAGATGGCAAATAGTATTTTGAGACAGTGAGTCTTATTGCACCATTATTTTTCAAAGGAATTATAGATTGAACAGAACCTTTCCCATATGATCTTTCGCCAATTAAAATAGCTCTTTTGTGATCCTTTAATGCGCCTGCAACTATTTCTGAAGCTGATGCTGAACCATAATTTATTAATACAATCATTGTGCTTCCGTTTAAAATATCTCCCGCTTTAGCAAACCATTTTCTATTTTCTATGCTCTTCCTACTTTTTGTTGAAACAATTTCACCATTTTCAAGAAAATAATCCGAAATTTTAATAGCCTGGGAAAGCAAACCACCAGGATTGTTTCTTAAATCTAAAATATAGTGTTTAATTTTTTTGTCTCTTTTAAACTCATTTATTTTCTGTTTAATTTGATCTCCGCTGTTCTCATTAAAAGATGTAAGCCTAATGTATCCTACATTTTCGTCTTTAATCTCACTTTTTACTGACGTCACTTCAATTATTTCTCTTGTAATAGTAAATTTTAAAGATTTTTTTAAACCTATTCGTCTTACTGTAATTTCTATATCAGAACCAACTGGACCCCTCATAAGTTCTACAGCCTCAGATAATGACTTTCCTTGAACTTGGGTGTCATTTATTTTAATTATGTAGTCTCCAGCTTTAACACCAACTCTGTAAGCTGGCGAATTATCAAGAGGAGATATTACTTTTACTACTCCAGCCTCCATACTAACTTCAATTCCTAACCCTCCAAATTCTCCACTAGTCTCAGTTGCCATGCTTTTAAAAGCCTCTGGAGACATATATGCTGAATATGGATCTAGTGACTGCAAAACGCCATTAATAGCTGCGTCCATTGCATCGTTTTGATTTATTTCCTCTACGTAATCTTTGTTAATTTTATCTAATACTTCACTAAATGTATCAATTTTATCATAAATATCTGAATGAGAATATTTGATAAAAACAGTATTAAAAATTATTAAGGTTAAAATTAATAAATTGTTCTTCATACAATTACCTTTTCTTTAGGTATCAATTCTGACCATATTTTTTCTAGTTCGTAAAATTTTCTTTTTTCAGGATTAAAAATATGAATAATTAAATCGATTCCATCGACCAATTTCCAATCGTTACTGTCTCTTCCTTCTATTTTTGAATCTTTAATGCCTTGACGTTTTAATTCTTCAAGTACTTGTTCGGATAAAGATTGAATATGTCTTGAAGAAGTACCACTCGCAATTATCATAAAGTCAGCTATGGTGGATTTTCCCTCTAAATCTATTGTAATGATATTTGAAGCTTTGTTATTGTCTAAGGTAGTAACTATTATATCTTTTAACTCAGAAAATTTTGCCATTAATTTTTTCAACCATATCAAATATTTCTTAATTTTGAAGATGAAATATTGACTTTATCAAATTTAACAAATTTTAATCTATTTTTACCTAATTTTTTATATGTAACAGATTTCAAAGAACTTGATTTAAAACCCATTCGATCAAAAACTATTATTTGACATTTTTCAGATATTTGCTCCCATTTGAGCCATTTATGAAAACTTATAAGATTATCAGCTCCCATTATTAAATATAAAGATGTATTTTTATTTTTTTTTTTTAAATAATTAATCAAATTTATTGTTCTATTAGATTTAATTTTACTTTCAAAATGTTGTATTTTGATAAAAGAATATTTATTTATAAGTTTTTTTGAAAGAGCTATTCTACTACTTAAATTTAAAGCACTTTTTTTTTTGAAAGGATTTTTTTTAGTAATCGCCCAAATAACTTTATTTAATTTAAATCTTTTTTTTGACTCTAAGGTTATTTTTAAATGACCTAAGTGAGGTGGATCAAACGAACCTCCTAATATACCAAGTTTATTTGTATTAGTTTTATTCAAATTATTTTCTAATCTGTCCTTTGCCTCTTACTTCATATTTGTAAGTTACCAATTGATTTAAACCTACTGGACCTCTAGGGGGAAGCTTATTTGTTGATATACCAACTTCTCCTCCAAAGCCAAATTCTCCTCCATCAGCAAATTGTGTAGAGGAATTGTGCATTGCAATTGAACTTTTAACATTTCTTAAAAAATACTTTGCAGCATTATTGTCTTTAGTGACAATAGCATCTGTATGCATCGTACCATATTTATTTATGTGTCTGACTGCATCTGAAACATTTTTTACAGTTTTCACTGATATTTTTGAGGTCAAATATTCTTTAGACCAATCATTTTCATTAGCTATAAATGTTTTCCCTTTATAGAATTTTCTTGTTTTTTTATCAGCGTAAATTTCACAATTTTCTTTTTCTAAAACAGACAAAATTGGATTGATATATTTTCTCAAAACTTTTTCATGAATCAGCAACGTTTCAGTTGCTCCACAAATACTTGTATTTCTCATTTTTGCATTTAAAACAATTTCTTGAGCCATTTTTAAATTTGCATTTTTATCAATAAATGTATGGCAGACTCCTTCTAAATGTCCAATGATTGGTATATTTGAGAATTTTTGAACTGTTTTTACTAATCCTTTTCCTCCTCTAGGTATTAAAACATCTATATATTTATTCATTTTGGATAAGATAAATTTAACAACTTTTCTATCTTTAATATTTATAAATTGAACAAAGTTTTCGTTAACTTTAAAAGATTTTAAAGATTTTCTAAATAATTTAGATAAAATTTTGTTACTATTATATGCCTCAGAACCACCTCTTAAAATAACGGTATTTCCAGATTTAAAACATAAACACGATACATCAGCTGTAACATTTGGTCTACTCTCATAAATTATGCCTATTACTCCAATTGGGATTGTTACTTGACTTATATTTAATCCACTTGGGGCTAGCCATTTTTTCAAAATTTTATTAGTAGGATCTTTAATTTTTATAATATTTTTAATCGAACTCTCAATATTTTTTATTTTTTTTTCGTTAAGCTCAAGCCTTTTAATCATATTTTCTTTTAAATTTTGTCTTATAGCTCTTGATACATCTTTTTTATTTTCAATTAAAATTTTTTTTTTATTGGTTCTAATTAATTTTAAAAAATTCAATAGTATTTTATTTTTAATTTTTTCACTCACCGTTTCGCTTGATGCAGATTTAGCTTTAATACCCATTTTAATTAAATTTTTCATTTTATACCTCTACCATATCATCTTTATGCACTACCTCTGATTTTGATATATATCCTAAAATATCTTTAATTTTATTTGAATGTTCTCCTTGAATTTTTCTAATTTCCTCCGCGCTAAAAGAACTTAAACCTCTTGCAAATTCTTTTAAATTTTTATCCAAAATTTTTACATGATCTCCTTTATAAAATTCACCGCTGACTTTTTTAATTCCAGCTGCCAACAAACTTTTACCTTTCTTTAGTGCAGATACAGCCCCATCATCAATAATAAGATTCCCTTTCGGTGATATAGAACTCACTATCCATTTTTTCCTCGCATGTAATTTTGAAATTTTTGGTAAAAACCATGTACAATTATATTTTTTATCAATGTTTTTTAAAGGTCGTTTTTTAAAACCATTAGCTATTGCCATTACACATCCTGAATTTTGACAAATTTTTGCTGCCTCTAGTTTAGTTTTCATTCCACCAGTTCCGTATTTTCCAGAATTTCTAGTTGCGTATTTCTCTACATCATTATTGATGCTTTTTATTTCATTTATTAATTTTGCAGTTTTAAAAATTTTTGGATCTTTAGAATATAATCCATCTACGTCTGATAATAAAATAAGACAATCGGCACTAGAAATTTGTGCAACTCTTGAAGCTAATCTATCATTATCACCATATTTAATTTCAGAAGTAGCTATACTGTCATTTTCATTAACTATCGGCACATAACCAAGTTTAAATAAATTATCAAATGTTCTTTTCGCATTTATCGCTCTTCTTCTTTGCTCTGTATCTTCCAATGTTAATAATATTTGTGAAATATTAATATTATTCTTACTAAAAATTTTTTTAAAAACATTGATTAATTCAATTTGTCCTATAGATGCAACAGCTTGACTTTTGTCTAATTTAATATTTTTTTTATTTAAATTTAATTTTTTACACCCTAAAGCAATAGCACCAGAACTCACAATAATTATATTCTTTTTCTTATTTAAAAGCTCCTTTACATCTTTGGCAAAATTTTCTAACCAGTTTTGCCTAAAAATTTGTTTTTCACTGACTAATAGAGCCGATCCTAATTTTATTACAATTGTTTTTGAGTTTTTAAGATACATATTTAATAATTTTAGATTTAAATTTTGATATCAATTTTTTATTTAATGTAGATATTACCAAAATATCTTTTTTTAATTTGGTTGTAAATTTTTTTTTCTTCTCATTTATTTCATCTTCTTCAAGAAGATCTACTTTGTTAAAAACAATGATTTCCTCTTTATCTAGCAATTTCTTACTATATTTACCAAGCTCTTTTCTAACTTGCTTATAAGATTTTTCAAGATCAAGCTCATTAATATCTATTAAATGAAGGAGAGTTTTACATCTTTCTATATGTTTTAAAAATTTAATTCCTAAACCTACTCCGCTATGAGCATTCTCAATTAAACCAGGAATGTCTGCGATTGTAACTTCTTTATCATCATATTTTGCTACTCCGAGGTTTGGATTTATTGTAGTGAATTTATAATTTGCTATTTTAGGCTTTGCGCTAGTTATGGAAGCAAGTAAGCTTGATTTACCAGCGTTAGGTAATCCTATTATACCTATATCTGCGATTGTTTTAAGTTGAAGATATATCCAGAAATCTTCTCCCATCTTACCTTTGGTAAATTTTCTTGGTGCTCTATTGGTAGATGATTTAAACCTAGTATTACCGAATCCACCTTTACCACCAATAGCGGCAACATATTTATCATTTTCAGTTTTAAAGTCGTATATTAATGTTTTATTATCCTCCTCAAAAACCTGTGTTCCTACTGGTACTTTAAGATACAAATCTTCTCCACCCCGTCCCGTTTGGTTTTTTCCTTTTCCATCTTCACCTCTCTTCGCTTTAAAATGTTGTTGGTACCTATAATCTATTAAAGTATTTAAATTTCTTTCCGAGATTAAAATTATTGAACCACCTTTACCTCCATCACCTCCATCTGGACCACCAAATTCAATAAATTTTTCACGCCTGAAACTAGGTGAACCAGATCCACCGTTTCCAGCTTTAATATAAATTTTAACTTGGTCTAGAAATTTCATACGACGATTTTATTATTTAGATTAATTGGGTTTTACTGAAACAAATGTTCTGTCAGATTTTTTTTTCTTAAAAACAACAGTACCTTTAACCACAGAAAATATAGAGTGGTCTTTTCCCATTTTTACATTCTCACCAGGAAAAATTTTTGTTCCTCTTTGTCGAATGATGATATTACCTGGAAGTACAATTTGGCCACCATATTTTTTTACTCCTAATCTTCTACCGGCGCTATCTCTTCCGTTTCTAGACGATCCGCCTGCTTTTTTTGTAGCCATAACTTACCTTACTTATTTCCAATCTCTTTTTTTTGATCTTTATTTTTTTCGTTATTCGAAGTCATTTTATTAGCTTCGGAAAATAATTTACCATCTTTTGAAAAAATTTTCATTATTCTTATCATTGAGTACAGTTGTCTATGTCCGTTTTTCCTTCTAGAGTTTTGTCTTCTTCTTTTTTTAAATATTAATACTGTCTTATTTTTGGAATTTTTTACAAGATTAGCCTCAACTTTTGCTCCCTCTATAACAGGACTTCCTAATTCAATATTCTTATCATCACCATACGCAAGAATATTATTAAAAAGAATTGTTTTTTCGTCTTTTAAGTTTTCAATTCTCTCAATTTTTAATATTTCTCCAGCCTTAACTTTATATTGTTTTCCACCTGTTTGTATCACTGCAAAAGACATTGTTTTATTAAATTTTATAATTGGCAATATAATCCTCGTTAACTTGTAGTCAAGTTGAATAACCTAGAAATTATCCTTTAAATCTCTCAATTTTTTAAAAGTTTCGAGTTTTTCCGTTTTTAAAAAAATATTTGATTGCAATTCATCCTCTAAACTTGTTGGGGTGGTTGGTTGTCCAATATTAAGAAGTTGATTGATTTCTTTAATTTTATTTTTTAATTGAATATTATTAGGATCATTAACTAGGCAAAAGTTAGAATTGTTTTTCGTATACTCATGGCCAAAATAGATCATAGTATCTTTAGAAAATTTTTTTATTATCTTAAGAGAACTGAACATTTGATTATGTGATCCCTCAAAAATTCTACCGCAACCTAAAGAAAAAAGTGTATCACCAGTGAATAAAAAATTGTTTTTGTGAAAATGAAATATTACATGACCTAAAGTATGTCCAGGTGTGTGGTATGTTGTAAATTCAAAATCGTCATTTTCATACAATTCTTTATCATTTAAGAAAGTATCTATTCCTGGAATGTTTTCTTTATCACCAATAAATCCAAAAATATTACAATTAAATTTTTTTTTTAATTCTAAATTCCCACCTACGTGGTCATTATGGTGGTGTGTATTCAGAATATATTTCAAATTAATTTTCTTTTTTTTTATAATATCAATTATTGGAGGTGCTTCACTTGGATCAATAACACATGCATTATTATTTTTTTCATTAATAACAATATAAGAAAAATTATCGGAGAGACAATTGATTGTTAATACTTTCATACTAATTTTCTATTTCAAATATACCTAGCTCTGAAGACAAGTTCTTATAATTCAAATTTTTTTTAGTAATATAAGATACTTCTTTTCCACTTAAAGAAATCGATTTTGTTAATTTTAAATCTCTTTTATTACAAAAATTCACAAAATCCTTAATTGTGCACATATGTAAGTTAGGAGTATTATACCATTCATTAGGTAAATTTTCAGTTACAGGCATTGTTCCTTTAAATAGTAAATCTATTCTTACTTTCCAATGTCCAAAATTTGGAATAGTTACTATTGCCTTTTTTCCAACTCTTAGTAGTTCATACAAAACCTTTTCTGGATTTAAGAATGCTTGAAGTGTTTGACTTAAAATTACATAGCTAAAAGATTTATTTGGAAACTGACCTAGATCTAACTCAGCGTTACCCTCTATAACTGTTAGACCTTTTTCTATACAAGATTGAACATTTTCTTTGGATATCTCTAAACCTCTAATATTATCAGAAATATTATCTAAAATGTATTTCATTAATTCTCCATTACCACAACCCACATCCAATATTTTTGAGTTATTTTCTATTAAAGAAGAGATAATTTTAAATTCTTGTTTCATTAATATTTTTATACGAATTATTTAGAAAATTTTTTATAGCACTTAGAAAATCAGGAACATCCAATAAAAACGAGTCATGCCCTTTATCAGAAGTTATTTCAATAAATCCTACATCTGCTCCAATAGCATTTAAAGCAATAACTATTTCTCTATTTTCATTAGTTGGGTAAAGCCAATCAGATGTGAATGAAATTATAAAAAATTTAGTTTTGCTGTGCTTAAAAGCATCTGAAAGATTACCATTGAATTGCTTTGTTAAATCGAAGTAATCCATTGCTCTTGTAATATATAAATAACTGTTTGCATCGAACCTATCGACAAAAACTGAACCTTGATACCTTAAATAGCTTTCAATTTGAAAATCAGCATCAAAACTAAAGTTTAGAGTATCTCTCTCCTGAAGTTTCCTTCCAAATTTTTCTTGTAATCCTTTTTTAGATAGGTATGTAATATGAGCTGCCATTCTAGCTACTGACAAACCTTTTGATGGAGATTTTCCATTTTCTAAATATTTTCCATTACTCCACTCATTGTCCGCCATAATTGCTTGTCTACCTAGTTCATTTAATGCAATGTTTTGAGCGGAATGACTTGCTGTACACGCAATTGGAATAGCCACCTCAGCTTTATTTGGAAAGTTAGAAATAAACTGTAATACTTGCATGCCGCCCATTGAACCACCTATTACTGCGAATAGTTTTTCTATCTTAAAATAATCCAATAAGAAATTTTGTGCATTAACCATATCATTAATTGTGATAACAGGAAAATTAGAACCATAAGGTTTATTTGTAAGGGGATCAATACTTGAAGGTCCAAAGGATCCCATGCATCCACCGATTACATTTGCACTTATAACAAAAAATTTATTTGTATCTATAGCTTTATTTGGGCCAAGGGCATAATTCCACCAACCTTCTTTATTAGTAATAGGATTTTTACCACAGGGAAATTGGTCTCCCGTTAATGCATGAAAAATTAAAATAGCATTATTTTTTTTTTTATTTAACTTACCGTATGTTTCATAGGCAATTGGAAAATTTGAAATTTCCTTTCCACAATCTAGTTTTAATATGTCTGTAACTATATATTTTTTTAAACTTTCTATATTATTCATAATTTTTTTGTGAATTGTGAGGAAAAAAACTTTTTTAGCGGTTTTTTTATAGCGCTCGCAATTCAGTTAAATCAGCGCAAATAATGTTTACATTATAGGTTTTTATATGTCAAATTTTTAAATAATTTACTTATTTAATTTAATTAATTAATAATTTAATTATAAATACCAAAAATACGAATACATATGAAATTAAGCAAATTTAATAACCTAAAATTTCAGTCTTATAAGCCAGGAAAATATGAAATACCAAATTTAAAAAAAATAAGTAAAATTGTTAAATTATCTGCAAATGAATCCGCATTGGGCGCCAGCCCTAAAGTGAAAGCTATTTTAAGAAAAGATATCAATACCTCTAAATATCCAGATTACACATCAAAATTATTAAGGAAACAAATAGCAATAAAATTTAAATGTGATTCAAATAAAGTGATTTGTGGATCTGGATCTGATGAAATCATCCAAATGCTTTGTCAATTGATTTTAAACAAAGGTGATCAAGTAATCGTACCAGAATATAGTTTTTTAATGTATAGAATTTACTCATCAATTTCTGGCGCTAAGGTTATATTTTCCAAAGAAAAAAATTATAAAATTTCTGTAAATAATATTATTAGAAATGTAAATAAAAAAACTAAAATTGTTTTTTTAGCTAATCCTAATAATCCTACTGGAACATACCTTTATAAAAAAGAGTTGATTAATTTAAGAAGAAAATTAAGAAAGGATGTTTTATTAGTTATTGATGATGCCTATTTCGAGTATATGAAAGATAAGAAATATGCCTCGGGGCTTAAAATTTTTAAAAATTATAAAAATGTTTTTATATTAAGGACATTTTCAAAAATTCATGGATTAGCAGCTTTAAGAATTGGATGGGGTTATGGTAATAAAAAAATTATTGATGCTTTAAACGTTATTAAACCACCCTTTAATGTCAATGAAATTGCACAATTGTGTGCAATTGAAGCATTAAAAGACAACAAATTTATCAACAAGTCAATTCAACATAATTTATACTGGAGTAAAAAAATTAAAAAAAAATTAGAGGAATTTGATATTTACACAAATAAAATTAGTGCAAATTTTCTTTTATTAAATTTTGATCAGTGCAAACTATCAGCGTTAAAATTTGAAAAAAAATTAGAAAAAAATGGAATTATACTTAGAGAAATGAAAACTTATGGAATTGATAATCATTTAAGATTAACAATTGGAAATACTACAGAAAATAAATTATTTCTTAACACTGTTAAAAAAATATTTAAAAATGTTTAAAAAAATTTTAATAAACGGGAGAGGTTTAATAGGATCTTCGATCCTAAAAAATTCTATAAAAAATAAATTATCAAAAAATATTTATGTATAAGAAAAATAAAAAAAAAATAAAAAAATAATAAAAAAAATTAGTAGAGGAATAAAGTTTATTAATAATTTAAATAAAGATATAGAGGATATAGATTTTAT
>Ga0160422_10000999_pt1 | contig 17493 bp, 15 predicted proteins | sample Fk160mmetaG_FD_108192 | JGI IMG/M metagenome (GOLD analysis project Ga0160422, IMG submission 108192) | Marine microbial communities from the Central Pacific Ocean - Fk160115 60m metaG | ecosystem: Environmental > Aquatic > Marine > Oceanic > Photic zone | place: The Central Pacific Ocean... | reverse complement strand
GCTCTAAGAACTTGACCGGCGTTTGACGCCTGAACCTGGCTTTTCGCCCTTGGCAATTGGTTTTGAAGCTCGAGAACGCCCCTTCCGACGCGCAGTTTCGTGGCGCACCCGCCGGAGTTTTGGCGGCCGGGTGCCCGAAGTCTTCTTGGCGTGCGGCTCATAGCCCTCGACGGCTTCAAGCGGCTCGCGGATGTCACACGCCTTCGCCAATTTTCGCCACAAGTTCCGTTCGGTCGGCATAACCAAAGCCACCGCGGTGCCTCGCCCTCCACCGTGTCCAGCGCGACCAGAACGGTGAACGTACCCATCTGGCTCGAGTGGAATGTCGTAATGCACCACGGTTTTGACCCGCTCAATATGCAAACCGCGAGCCGCCACATCGGTAGAGATCAAAACCTCCACGTGACCTTCGGTGAAATCAGACAATGCTTGCCGCCGGGCCGATTGTGAGCGGTCGCCATGAATGGAATCGCAGGCGATACCTGCTTCTCGCAGTGCCTTGGCCACAAAATCCACGCGGCGCCGGGTGCGACAGAACACCAAAACCCCTTTGCGGCGCGGGAGAATCTTTTCCAGCAACAACGGAATTTTGAGTAGGCCAGGAACGGCGATGGGACGATGCTTCAAATTGGCCGCGGTCGAACCTTCTGGATCCACTTCGAGCCGGACTGGATCCGTCAAAAATCGTGACGACAAACGCTCGACCTGCTTGGGCATGGTGGCACTGAAGAGAAGGTGCTGGCGTCCTGCAGGAAGTTCGGACAGCAGAGACTCAATTTGGGGCAAAAAGCCCATGTCCATCATGCGGTCCGCCTCATCGATGGCGGCGACCGAAAGATTGCTCCAATCGAAAATGCCTTTTTCGCCCAACTCTTTCACTCGGCCGGGCGTAGCCACCAAGAGTTCAGCGCCATCCGAGATGGCTTTGGTCTGAGGCCCAACGGGTGATTTTCCCACCGCGACGGCGACCGTAAATCGGAGACGCTTGGTGAGAAGCTCTGCTTCTTGGGCCACCTGAAACGCCAGCTCACGGGTTGGCACCAGCACCAAACCTCTCAACCGGGCGGCACCTTTGGCCAAAGGCTTCTTTGGCTTCCGTCCGTGCAACCGACCCTTGGGGATCTGTGCTTCTTCCACGATGCGTTGAATCATGGGCACCAAATAGGCGAACGTTTTGCCCCGACCTGTTTGCGCAATGCCAATGACATCTTTCCCGTCAAGTGCGGGCGGAATGGCGGCGGCTTGAATGGGTCGGGGCACAGCAGCGCCGGCGGATCCGAGGTTGTTCACGAGAACGGTTTCCACCCCAAGATCGACGAAGTTTTCGGCGTTGGCATTTTTTCTTGTCATTCATGAAACATTGTGCGACCAAATTCAACTTTGGGTCGTATGCTCAATCCGGAATGAGAAAGTTTTCTTCCCAGCACGTCCACCAAGCCACTCAAAAGGGCTTGTCTATCCGTGCGCGGAGCAAAGCAGCCGTTCTTCCACTGAACAACTCTCATGATGCTCGACGGTGCCCAAGGGCGTATTCCACCCTGGTTGCCCTTTGCGTGGTCACCACTGTGGTTTCTATCTGCATTTCCACCCTCATGCTCCATGTCCTTGAGCGAGGGGTCTCCTAGAGCACACGCGAGTTCATCGCATAACTCTTGAAGGCCCCGCAACCTGCGGGGCCTTTTTTCATACCTACCTTCTTCTCCAACCAATCAGGAACCACACCATGAACACCGCCATGCTTGCCAAAATCTTCTCCCCAGCCGTCGTTGTTGCCCATCCTTGCCTGCGCCGGGGCCGTGGCGCCAGTCCATCGGGAGGTGCCGCATGAGTCCTGCAGACTTTTTGAACACCTCCGTCTCGTCCTCCAATCCGCCCCAGCGTCAAGGGAGTCCTCTCGCAGGCATGCTCTCCGCCCTAGCGGCATCCTTGGAGGCCGCCAGCGGCAATGTGGTTTTCCAATTGGACCCTTGGGATGATTTGGCTGCGGCCCGTACTTGGATGAATCTGGCCGGTCCACAAACTTTGCTGCTGCCTCGCTCGCGAAGCGATCAAGCGTCGCCGGCCCGGATCCTCGCGGTCACCGGACTTCCCGGTCGAGCGGTTGCCGATGGGTCCATCGTCCCCACCCGGGCGGTGGCAGATTTTGTTCGCGTGGCCGACCTCAAGCACGTGGTTCTGGTTGACGTATCAGGTCCGGTCGATGTCTCGGATGTGCTGTTCTTTCGCACACTCATTCAACGCAACCATGGACTGTTGTCGGCCGAACCAAGAGTCCAACGGGTACTCCAACAATGCGATTCGTCGATCACTCTTCAGGTCCGTGAAAGGCAAGATGCTTTGAAATGTATGTCAGACGCTTTGACTCGGTATGCCCAACGGTTTTTGGGAACCGATGCAGAGATGGCGGGCCCTCCTTTGGACATGGTGGATCGTCTACTCAGCGCCAGTGGACGTCTTCGTATCCGACCTATAGAAACCGAACGGGGCATGGCCCACCTTGACATTGGTGTCCAAGTCGAGCCCGAGCTTCAAAGTCCCGCAGGTGTGTCGGTGCTCTATGACACCGCCACTGGTCAATGGCACGACCAATAGATTCTTCCCATGACCCCCCTTGCCATGCCCGACTGACTCCACGGGCATGAATTCATCCTGGTTCTTGAGACCCGCGGGCAATCCTCCACCCCCGCGGGTCTCACCCAGGAACGAATGCCTCGACAATCTCAAAAGTACAAGCGCGGCTTAACGCTGAATTAGCGAGAACGACCATCCCAGTGGGGAGGCCGATGGTCCACGGCTTCATCCGTGGATTGGTTCGGCTTCGTGCGTTCGTCAATAGCTTGCAGCACACCATGCAATTCACCCAACTTGGGTTCGATGCGATCGGTCTGGGTAGACACGCGAGTCAATTCGGTGTTGAGTTGATCTTGGGTGTGCTGCAGAAAGGCCAGAGACTCCTCAAGCTGAAGCAATCGAGACTCCAAGCGGGCGACACGTTCGGACAGCTCGTGCGAATCCGCCATCAGATCACCGGATCGTGTTTGGGCAGATTGTGGGCTTCCTCGGTGCGAAGCTCGACCAAGGTTTCACCAGGGGCCAGCTGGATTTTTCGAGCTTCTTCTTCGTCAACATAATCTGAATGACAGGCCGCCTTCGTGTCTTGGTCCTTGGTGTCGCCTTTGCCTTTTTTCTTGGCGGCCAATTTATGAATCTCCTCCGGAGAAAGAACACCTCGCTGTTCAAGAATTTTTCGCTGCTCATCATTCAATGCCGCACTGCGTTTGGATCTTTCCCAAGCGTTTTCTTCTGTCTTGCCACTGGCAAACTCTTGAATTTCTTTGGAAATCCGAACACTGCACCAATCATGCCCACACATGGCACAGAAATCGGTATCAACGTCCAGATCTTCGTCGTGGTACGCGCGGGCCAAATCGGGATCGAATGACAAATCGAAGTGTCGCTGCCAATTGAGGGCAGCTCGGGCCTTGGTCAACTCATCGTCGTTGTCTCGACTTCCCGGAATGCCCAGAGCAATATCAGCTGAATGGGCGGCGATCCGATACGCGACACAACCCTGTTTCACATCGTCCCGCTTGGGCAGACCAAGATGCTCCTTCGGTGTCACGTAACACAGCATGGACGCACCGTGATACGCCGCCATGGTGGCGCCGATCGCGCTGGTGATGTGGTCATAACCAGGGAACATGTCGGTGACCAAGGGCCCCAGAACATAGAAAGGAGCGCCATGGCACAGTCGACGCTGCAATTTCATGTTCCACTCAATTTGATCAACGGGAACATGGCCTGGACCTTCCACCATGGCCTGCACACCGTGCCGCCACGCACGCTCCACAAGGTGACCAATGGTCGAAAGTTCACCAATCTGTGCCGCGTCTGAGGCGTCTGCCAATCCGCCCGGTCGCAAACCATCACCTACCGAGAAGGTCACATCATGTTCGCGACAAATTTCGCAGATGTCATCCCAACACTCGTACATGATGTTTTGACGTCCGTGATGAATCATCCACTTGGCCAGAAGCGAACCGCCTCGCGACACAATGCCAATCACCCGATTACGTACCAAGGGAATATGTTCCTGAAGCACTCCAGCGTGGATCGTGAAGTAATCGACCCCTTGTTCGGCCTGATGCCTGCACGTGTCCATAATGATTTCATGGCTGAGGTCTTCAATCTTTCGACCAATGATCATGGAGTAAATCGGAACCGTCCCGATCGGAACCGTGCTTTCGCCCAAGATGGCCTCTCGACATGCATCAAGGTCGCCGCCGGTTGACAAGTCCATCACCGTGTCTGCTGTCCATCGCTCGGCCCACTTCAGCTTGTCAATCTCTTCATCTGTTCCAGAGGAGACTGGAGAAGCGCCCATGTTCGCGTTGACTTTGGTGCGACTGGCTCGTCCAATGGCCATGGGGTCCAATTTTTTAGTGAGGTGATTGCGGTTGGCGGGGATCACCAAGCGGCCAGACGCCACTTCGTCACGAACTTGTTCGGGCGTTAGATGGGGCTCTCGTTCGGAGACCCGGCGCATTTCGGGTGTCACTGTGCCAAGACGAGCATGTTCCAATTGGGTGATGGGGACAAAGCCTTCCGGGGCAATGGCACGAATGGGGTCGGTTCCGCGGCCATGTCCCAGACAACCATGAGGATGAGTCTCTATGGTCCAGCCATCAGGAAGAAAATCCCACGCCGTCTTGTCCGACGGCTCTGGCATGCCCGGAGTATCCGGACTGGAATAGGTTCGAGGGCCACCCACTTGAGGAGGGTTGGCAAAGCATCCCGGTGTGGTCCCGGTGGGGACGGTGGCAGGGTCGGTGGCTCCAAGAAGAGGCGGGTTGGTGAGGTCCATGGTGGTCCTTTGACACAAACAGAGGGCGAGCCAACAGGACGAAGGGCACGCATCCCTCCGCCGGCACGACCCGGATCAGGTGCAACGGGTTCTTCTCAGCGGAACAAACCGCGCCCCGTGCGTGCATAAGGAGTATAGGGAAGGGGCGGACCACGACGATAGATGGCTATGCGCTTTACCCGATTGGCCGGATTGCTCTTGGTGGGATGTGGAGGGATTGCTCGCATTGACGGCGGTGACCCCATGTCGCCAAAAGAGTTGGTTGATCCTCTGTTTGAAGCCTTTGCGGAGGATCCCGCCGAGTCCTTGCCCATCACAGGGGCGGTGAATTTGGACGTCGACGTCTTTCGCGGAGATATTTTGGTGCGCCGAGCGGAAGGGCTTGCATCCCCAAGATTGATCACCACCCGCCGGGCCGATTTTGGCGCGGGTCGATCCGAAGATGGATTCTTGGCACTGGATGATGTCCAGATCAAGGCCCGAGTGGAGCCAGGACCCGAGGGTCCAATTTTGGTCATCAAAGCGAACAGTGGTCACCCTGATGCTGCACAAATGCGAACCGATCTCGTCATTGAGCTGCCCGAACCCAGTGGCGTACGCGTTCGTTCTGGTTCTGGCCACATCGAGGTCCGAGGTTGTGTCGGTCCAATTGATGCTCTCACCAACGAAGGCAACGTGTTGGTGCGATCCCACCGACCCTTGCAAGGTGACGTGGCGGCGATTTCCAATCGCGGATCGGCGTTGGTGGCGGTACGAGGTGAGACCGAAGCCATGATTGACTTGGAAGCCAAGGGAGGCGAGGCCAGAAGCCGCGTTTTGGGAGCAGGCCTCAAAATTCTGCCCGGGACCACTGCCAGCCGATTCAAAGGGGTCATGAACAACGGCACATGGATGATTACGGTCCGTGCGACCGAAGCCAATGCGAGCTTCCACGCGATCCCAAACCCTGAATTCACCGCGTTTCACTTTGACACCCCGTGAGCAGTGACCGCGAAGTCTGGGACCATTGGTACCGCCAAGCCCAATCCAAAGGCTACCGCTCAAGGGCCGCTTTCAAACTGATCGACATCGATGACAAGCGAAAAGTCATTCGCAAAGGTGATCGCGTCTTGGATGCGGGCTGCGCACCCGGGTCCTGGTGCGAAGTCGCCCTGCAAAGAGTGGGACCAGAAGGAGCTGTCGTGGGCATCGACCTGCAGACGGTGGAGTGGCGAGAAGCCCCCCCCAACTTGCGTCTGATTGAAGGTGATTTCCTTCAAACATCGGCAGAATCACTGCTCGAAGGGATCGAAATTCAGAGACGAGGACCAAACCGATTTGATGTGGTTCTTTCAGACATGATGGCGTACACGACAGGCTCGCAAGCCACCGATCACCACGCTTCCGCTCGGATTGTGGAACGGCTCTTGGCCACCCTGCCCGCTCTGCTCCGCGGAGGCGGGAATCTCGTGTACAAAATCTTCGAAGGGGAACGGTCGCCAGAACTTCTCCAAAAAACACGCGACTGCTTTAAAAGGGCCAAGCCTTACAAACCAGTCGCCAGCCGGGACGAATCCGTTGAGATCTTTGTGGTGGGGCACGGCTTCATCCCCGAGGCCGCCCCGGCCATGCCACCAGAGCCCAAACGCGGACCACCATCACCTGGTCCTGGTTGGGGCCGTTGATTTTTGCGCGGCGCGCCATTTGCACCCAAGAACTTTGTCTTTTCTCCTCAAGCCAGCGTGTGAGCGTTGGCAATTGTCGGTAGGCTTCCGCGCACTCCGACTCCTTTCGCAACGGGGTACCGCAGGTGGAGCGGTACCTCGTTCTTTTTTGGGATCATTGTGATGAAAAGGCCAAAAACCACGTTGCACCTGCGTGTTGATGTTGGTTTGGTTCACCGCAACACGGCTTGGGCATGCTCCACTGCCGCGCGGAACATGCGCTGACCCGTCGTGGTGATGGCAGCAGGGCGTCTGGTCCAGGAAGGATGCTGTGAATTCCGCATCCAGCGCTCTGGGTGAGGCATCAATCCCAACATCAATCCACTGGGATCGCAGATCCCGGCAATGGCATCGTTTGAACCATTGAAATTGTCTTGGTACCTCACCGCAATTTGTCGCTCGTCCATCAAACGAGACACCGTCTCCCCACTGGCAACGAATCGACCTTCACCATGAGCGCTGGGCAACTCGTGCCCTTCCTCGCCAGCAAGGCCTTGGGTCCAAATACACCGGCTTTCGGGGAAATCGACGCCCGTCCAACGGTCCTCGAACCGGCCTGAGACATTCGGGGCAAGAGCGACTTCGGGACGAGACGGGGCTGGTCCTGGAAGCAAACCACACTGCACCGCAGTTTGAAATCCATTGCACGGGGCAATCATGGGGACGCCTCGGTCCAACAACCGAGACAACACTGGAACGACACGTTCACGCATCAGCGCTGCTTTGATTCGGCCAGCCGCCACTGCATCGCCGTACGCAAATCCGCCTGGAAGCCCCACCAGTTCAGCTCTATCAAGAACTTCGGGCGCATCGAGGATGGTGTGCAACTGCACAATTTGACAAGAAGCCCCGGCGTCCTCAAATGCTTGCGCAAGTTCAAGATCGCAGTTGGTCCCCGAAGTCACAATGACCATGGCTTGCATCAAGAGGCCTCCTTACCAATCCAGCGGCGCGATCCAGCGCTGCCGCAGTGCATCCAAACACTCATCCAGATCCAACGCCGACACGCGCAGAGCCTCACGTTCGGTCACGCGACCGACCACCGCTTGGGGGACGTCACCCAATGCCGCAACCACGGTATCTGCATGCTCTGGAGCAACCTCCAACAGATACCGAGAAGATGTTTCGGCAAACCCAGTCACCATGGGGCTCCCTTGAGCGCCCGGGACAGCGTCTAGGTCGAGTTCGATCCCCAGACGACCAGCAAAACCCATTTCTGCGGCAGCGACTAGGAGTCCACCTTCGCTCAAATCATGGGCGGAGCACACAAAACCGGTGCGAATGGCACGTGCAACGGCTTGGGCATTGGCGGGGCCAGCCTGAAGATCAAGCAAAGGAATCTCTCCCAAGCCCCCGGGCAAAATTCCCCCGGCCAGTTCCGTCACATGAGCCCCGCCAAGATATGTAGTGGTGGTCCCCACCAGCAACAACAGGTTTCCGGCCGATTTTGCGTCCATGGACGTCACCAAACGCTCTTCTTCGACCGGAGCGAACCCACTGATCAACAGCGTGGGCGGAATGCGAATCACATCACCCTCTTCTGTCCGGAATTGGTTGTTGAGGGAATCTTTACCCGAAATAAAAGGGGCGCCGTAGGCCTTGGCCCCGTCGTGGCACGCCAGCGAAGCGCGGACCAATTCTCCCATACGTACTTCGTCGTCACAGCCTGGCCAACAGAAGTTGTCCAAGATGGCGATCCGCGACGGATCGGCCCCGGTGCAAACCAAATTCCGAACACATTCGTCGATCGCTGCCAAACCCATGCGATACGGATCCGCACACCAAGCGGTGGCCAGTCCATTGGCAATCGCCAACCCACGTTCCGAACCGGGGACTGGACGAACCACGGCGGCATTGCCCGGTCCATCGGCGTAGGGACCCACCAAGGGTTTGGCCACCGAGCCACCCTGCACTTCGTGGTCGTACTGCCGAATGATCCAATGCTTGGAGGCGAGGTTGGGATGCCCCACCAATTCGGAAAGCAAACCGGCGGCATCAGGCTCGTGGGCCAATGTTGCCGGAGCAGTCGGAGTTGTAAAAATGGCTTCACGCTCCAAACGTGGAATGCCGTCGTGCAAGAATGACATAGGAAGACGGCCGACTTCCACGTCATGGTGACGCAAAATCAATTCACGATCTGGAGTGCCAAACACACCAAGGTCGCACCAATCGACATCATGCCGAGTGCAGATCTCCGCGAAGGCCTCGATGTTTTCTTCGGGAACGGCCAAGACCATGCGCTCTTGAGCTTCACTGATCCAAATTTCGGTGGGGGTTAAACCGTCGTATTTGAGGGGCGCTCGTTCCAGCTGAACTTCGGCACCAAGCTCTTCCCCCATCTCACCGATCGCACTCGAGAATCCGCCGGCACCGCAATCGGTCATGGCACGGAACAAACATCCCGCGTCGTGGTCTCGAGCTTCAAGCAGAGCATCGAGGAATTTCTTTTCGACAATTGGATTTCCAATTTGCACCGCATGGCTGAATTCATCCGCGTGGGTGTCAGACAATTCCGCCGAGGAAAAGGTCGCCCCGTGAATGCCATCTCGTCCGGTGCGGCCGCCAACCGCAATGATGCGATCGCCCGGCTTTGGGTCACCATGCACAAATGCACGGGGCATCACGCCAACCACTCCGCAAAACACCAGTGGATTTCCAACGTGCCGATCATCGAACCACACCCCCCCGTTCAACGTGGGGATACCCATGCGGTTGCCATAGTCACGCACTCCGGCAACGACCTGTTGCAAGATGCGACGCGGCGGCAAGCAGCCAGCAGGAACGTCGGCCAGATCGGGGTCGGCCACGCAGAAGACGTCGGTGGCGGCAATAGGCTTGGCCCCAAGACCCGTGCCTATGACATCCCGGATGCATCCACCAATTCCTGTCGCTGCCCCGCCATACGGCTCGATGGCGCTGGGGTGGTTGTGGGTTTCGACTTTGAAGCACACCGCGTGGTCATCGTCAAAAGCCACCACGCCTGAATTGTCCACAAACACCGAAAGCAACCAATCGGCACCCTCACTGATCATTCGGTTGGTGGGCGCCGCCACCAAGTTGGCAAGCAGATTCTCGATGGTGTGCGAACCATCTTCGTTTTGGGTGACACCTTCGCGATCGCCTACAGGCATCTCGCCTTCGTAACGCACCCGGCTCTTCAGCGTTTTGTGGACGCAGTGCTCGCTCCAAGTTTGGGCCAGAGTCTCCAACTCAATTTCCCGAGGGTTGCGTCCCAGCTTTTGATAGCGGTCTCGGATTTCTCGCATCTCTTCCAATGACAAGAACAAGTGGGCTTCACGCGACAACTTCATTAATGCGGCGTCGTCGAGACCTATCAGCGCCACTTCACGGACTGCAAATTCACGGGGAGGCGCCACTCGAAAGGCTTCCGGATGGTGCGGCGCGGCGTGAACTTCTTGAATGACTTCGTTCGCAAGGGCTCGGCGGGCCAAATCCGCGGCGGCGGCGGGCTCATGGGACGCAAAGTCGTAGCGCGTTCCGGTGCGAACGTTGGGCGAAGAACCCAACAACCGCTGCGCGGCAAATTCCACCGCCTCAGCTTCGGGATCGGTGACCCCAGGACGGGGATGCACTTCGATAACCGTTCCTGCAACTGGTGCAACACCAACCACAGCATTTTCGGTCACGGGATCGCACAACAAGTCTTTGATCAGCCGCTCAATGGCAGATTGATCCAGATCACCTTCCAAGAGATACACCGATGCCACTTCAACTCGCTCAGGAACGGGCAAACCAAGTGCTTGTGCTTCAGACCGCACGTGTCGGGCACGTGGATCTTGATCCGGTTGGAGGGATCGGACTTCAACGCGATGCACTTGGGGCATGGGGGCTCCTCACGAAGCAAGAATCCTACGAAATCAAACAGATCCTTGGTGCGACGTACACTGGACGAGTCATGCAAGAAGTGCTGCTGTACACCGATGGTGCATGCTCTGGAAACCCTGGCCCCGGAGGCTGGGCATGGGTGCGCCTTGAGGGAGAGCGTCAACAGGAATCCAGCGGCGGCGACGCTTTAACCACCAACCAACGGATGGAGCTAGAAGCGGCCGCGGAAGGGTTGGAGGCTTTGACGGAACCTGCCAACGTGCGCTTGATCTCCGACAGCAAATACGTGGTCCAAGGGCTGAATGAATGGATGGACGGCTGGATTCGAAACGGTTGGCGCAACGCGTCCCGGAAGCCAGTGGCCAATCAAGACCTGTGGCAACGCTTGCAAACTCAACGCGAACGCCACCAACTCACCGCAGAATGGACGCGCGGGCATGCCGGCAACACCCACAACGAACGTTGCGATCAACTGGCCGTAGCGGCCATTGAGCAGCTTCGAGCCCGTGGAGACGCGTGTTGATGTTTGGGCATCTGGGCCTTGCCGGAGCCACACTTGCAATATTGCTCTGGGGCACCACGTCTTGGCAAGACCCTCCAAGCCGTGCACCCCTGAACCACCGCATGGAAGGGACCGTGGCATTTCGCCCCGAAGACACCCCGAAGGACCAATTTGTGGTTTTTGGCGCGGGGCACGAAATCCAAACCACTTTGGACATCCCCGCACCACCTCCCGGCGGCCGCCTGCTGGTGGTGCTGGATGCCATCCCAGTCCTTGGTGAGGATGGGCTACCGGTGGACAACTGGACCCGCCCTGCTCGAGTTGTTGCACAAACACCTTCGGGTGATTTGGAACTGATTCGCGCGATGACGGGTTATGGCGCGGGCGGACGATTTGTGCAGGACATCACACCTCTTGCCCCGGCCCTTGGCCAACGCTGCAAGCTCAAAGCGGCCTTGGCGGGATACCCCAAGGTGCCCACCTGGTCGCTGCGGGTCCAACTGGTCACCGAGGACAAAGGCGCGGGGCACCGGAATCCAAAGTTTTGCCAGCCGCTGTGGCTTGAAGAAGTGATGCGTCCCGGCAGCTCCGTTTCCCAGACCGTCACCATCCCTGAAGGCGTGCGAGCGCCTCGAATCATCCTGCGGTCCACCGGTCATTCCGCCATCGGTTCGGCCTACCACGAGTTTGTGTCGTTGACCCATGTGGTCCGCGTGGATGGTCAAGAGGTGGCCCGATTTCGACCTTGGCGAGAAGATGGCGGCACAACGAGACGACTGAATCCTTCGGCTGGCCGGCCAGATCCGTCGAACCCCAACCTCCTCGCTTCCGATTTGGACCGGTCGGGCTGGGTCCCCGGACAAAAGGTGGAGCCCAGTATCCTTCCTTTGCCCGAATTGACCCCTGGGCCCCACACCGTGACCCTTGAGCTGCTGACAGCACCCCCCAAAATGGACCGGAATCAGCCCATCGAGGGGTACTGGATGCAATCGGCAGCGGTTGTGGCGGACGATGAAGTCCTTGCCCCATCGCCCGGGACCCGCTAGAATTGGCGACTCGCCCCATGTCGGGGCAGCTCCCGAGATTTTCTATGCCAACCACCAACCAACTCATCCGCCGTCCCCGCGAGCAGCAGTACTCCACTTCGAAGTCCCGTGACTTGAAGAACTGTCCTCAGCGTCGAGGCGTCTGCCTCCAAGTGCGGACCGTGACCCCCAAGAAGCCAAACTCCGCGCTTCGGAAGGTTTGTCGGGTCCGTCTTTCCAACGGCAACGAGGTGACGGCATACATCGGTGGTGAAGGCCACAACTTGCAAGAACACTCCATCGTGTTGGTCCGTGGCGGCCGGGTTCGTGACCTTCCAGGTGTGCGATACCACGTGGTTCGCGGAGCCCTCGACACCTTGGGTGTCGATGCACGACGCAACGGTCGCTCCAAATACGGCGCGAAGAAGCCGAAGGCCAAGTAATCAACCCATTTTTTTCATTTCCCTTCAAACACAAACTGGGGCCAGTAATCGCCACATGCGGCGGTGAACGACTTTGAAAGCAGGCCCGGAGGACTCCAATGGCTGGACGTATTACCAAAAGTGAAGATCAACTTCGTCCCGACCCACGCTACGGCGACAAGGTCGTTTCGAAATTTGTGAACTGCATCATGCTCGGCGGACGCAAGACCGCGGCTGAAGGTTGCCTCTACGGCGCTTTTGACATGATCGATGGTCGCTTGCAAAAAGAACGCCCCGAAGGCCTCCCTGCTGATGCCATCGGTGTCTTCCACCAAGCCTTGGAAAATGTGAAGCCCAACGTCGAAGTCCGCTCAAAGCGGGTTGGCGGGGCGAACTACCAAGTTCCCGTCCCGGTAACCCAGCGCCGACGCCAATCCTTGGCGTTCCGTTGGATCATTCAAGCAGCCCGCTCGGAGAAGGGGCGTCCCATGGCCCAACGGCTCGCCAAAGAGCTCTGGGATGCCGCCCGCAACGAAGGCAAAGCCGTCAGCGTGCGTGAGCAAACCCACCGAATGGCCGAAGCCAACCGAGCGTTCGCCCACTTTGCCCGCTGACTCGGAAATCTGCTCGCAGCGGCCTGCGTTCTAAACTCCTTCCGGGACGCCTTCGGCGTCCCGGACTTTGTTTCATGCCCCATCGCCTAGGCTCCTGCCCATGACCGTGCATCGGTACCACCGCCAAACCCTCCTCGAGGGCATTGGAACCAAAGGCCAAGAACGACTCCGAGCCGCTTCGGTGCTGGTGGCTGGGGTGGGGGCGCTGGGCTGTGCGGTGGCCGATCATTTGGTTCGTGCCGGTATCGGTCATCTTCGACTGATCGACCGCGATCTCGTGGAACCAACCAACCTCCAACGGCAATGCTTGTTCGCCGAAGCTGATGTGGGATCGCCCAAAGCCGCAGCGGCCGCCGCTCGGCTCCAAGCAATCAACCACGAAGTGAAATTGGACGTTGTGGTGGATGATCTTCGTCCCGCGGTGGCCAGCGACATGATTGTTGGCTGCGATGCCATTGCCGATGGGCTCGACAACTTTGCGACGCGGTTTCTGCTGAATGACTTGTCGGTGAAGTTTGGGCTGCCTTACGCCTATGGCGGTGCTGTTGGCTACGAAGGTACTGCCGCATTCTTAAGACCTTCGCCGCTGCATCGCCGGCATCTGATCACACGAGAAATCTTGGAAGAGGATTCCGGTCCGTGCCTGCGCTGTCTCGTACCAGAAGCCCCCCCAGCCCAACACACACCAACCTGCGATTCGGCTGGAGTCTTAGCGCCGGTCATCGCGGTGGTGGCCGGACTCCAAGCCGCGGCCTTGATTCAATATCTCGCGCAAGGAACGCATCTCCTCCCCCATGTCCTGACTCGCTTTGATGCCCGAGCGATGCGGATGCATCAACTCAACATTCGTGATTCGAGACGTGAAGACTGTTCGACATGCCGCCAAGGTCAGTTTGATGCGCTTGAGAACACCATCGACAATCAAGCAGCCACCATTTGCGGACGCAATCTGATTCAGTTGCTCCCCCCCGAACCCAGACCAACCGATCTGGAAGCTCTGCACCATCGCCTGTCGGCCCACGGCTCATTCGAACGTCAACCGTTCCTGCTCCGCGGCACGCTAAAAGATGAGTTTGATGAAGAGGGAGAACCCGTTGGCATGACGATCTTCTCGGATGGACGCGTGTTCGTACATGGCGTACTTGACGTGGGCCGCGCTCGGGCCATCAACAGCCGTTGGCTAGGCGGCTAAATACCGGTAGGCCGCGCTGGACCAAAACAACCAGTCCCTCAGTCTCCAGAAGCCATAAAACCGAAATAAACAAGCGCACCGATCCCCAGCCAAACAAGCCCCTTAATCAGAAAGAAAACGAAGCCAGCGGCCATAAGGCGGCGGAACAGGGACATTTGAAATGACCAACGCGGCATCTTGTCAAATATTAACGGATTCAACAGATTTGACTCCTTTTGGTTCGTAGGATTGCCGTATTCGAGGAGAAATCATCCATGCGACTCCACTTCACCGCCGTAGCTTCTGCTCTTCTTGCTCTTTCCCATGCGCATGGCCAAGCGAGCTTCGGAACTGCTCCAGAGCCCATTACTGGAGCCATGCTTGAAAGGTGGTTTGCGGAACTCGATCTCAGCCAACCCCAACGTCAAGCGGTTGATCAATTGCACGCGACCTACCTGCAAAATTTTGCTGAAATCCGAGAAGACGAAATTGAGGAAGTCGTTTCAAGAGGGGGCATCTTTGGCGCGATCTTTGGCGGTGGCGATGTTGGGAAGGTTTTCCGGGAAATTGACCAGCTCATAGATGAGGTTGAGGATGTCGACGAAATCTTTTTAGACCAAATCGAACCCATCCTGACGCCCAACCAAATGCTCATCCTCGAACGGCTGGACGCTCGACGCGATCGGGTCCGAAGATCTGGCGGCCCACTTTCGCTTTTAGGCCGAGCGAACCCAGCAGGCCTTGCTGACCTTTCGGCTCTGATTCCATTGGACCGTATGGCTGACCCAGAATTGAGCACCATTTTAAATGAATATGAGACAGAGCTCGCCGACAGATTCGAACGGCTGGAGCGTTCAGCCAAAAATGCCTTCAATACTTTTGCCGAGACGTTGGCCGATCTTCGAGAATCTTCAGACGACCGCAGGGCTATTTTTCAAGAGATGCAAAACGTTATGGCTGATGCGTCTTTACCGGTGATTCGCGAAGCAACTTCAGTATCCCGGCTCCACCGAGAAACATTGCCCCAACTCGAAATAGCGCTTGGCCAAGAAGCCGGCGACGAACTTCGTGCCAATTGGCTTGACACTTGCTACAGCGAAGTGGGTCGTGAAGAAAATCGGGTTCGTCGCCGATTCCTCTCTGCTTTGCAACTCGCAGATCTTGATGGTGAAACCAAAAGTTTGGTGAAAGCGACATGGTCAGACTGGCGTGAGAAGCTGCGGTCCGTTGCCAAGCCTATGTTGGACGCGGTGGATGCCACCCGAGCTGAAGCGTCACTCATCACCTTTGGTCGAAGCAGAGGTAGAGGAGGCGGAATACCTGACACCCTGGAGGATCAACAGGAAAACATCGCAGAACGAGCCATTGAAGAGTTGGTCATGCTGATTGGCGAGTCTCGGTATGAAAAGCTCAACGATCGAAATAAGTCTGCTGACGGTCGCCGCCGCAGAGATCCTCGGATGCAAGGCCCCCGAACCAAGTCGACTTTAAAAGTCAAATCTGGGACCACCCCAACCAGCAGGTTGTTTGAAATGGCAATTCCTGCTGAAGGTCCAGATGGATTTTTGGCCGGCCCCCTCTCACTCGCTGCCCTCTTGGACGGCATTGCTTTTGTGCGACCCTCAGCTGACGAAAGTGTTTTTAGCACCGTCAAAACTTTTCACGAGTCGTACCAACTCGACTGGAATGCTGAAGTTACGGAAGAACTGCAAAGAATCATTGAAACAAGAGCAACCCAGTGGAAATGGGACCGGAAGAGCGGCCTCGAAGGACCCACCAATTCTGAAATTGGAGAGCTCTCGATGGCCCGGCGTACTCTCGCCGAGACCCAAGCCCGACTCGACAATGATTTGTTTGAATTGCTCAATGCAGTCGTTGTTGAGTCGGCAGAAGAGCGCTCTCGCTTGAATGTACTTAAAGGCGTTCGAAATCGACAAAGACTTGCTGCTCGGGGGCTGGCCGCTTCGGGTACCGACCGCATTTTGTCAGGTTTGAACCTTCCTCGAGCCAACCCATCTGATGCCATCGCCATGCTGATTGTCCGACAACCAAAATTGGCGGCCACTGCAGAACTGAACTTTGGGGCAGCCCTTACAAACATTTTTCAAATGCGTTGGGAGGCAAAACTTGAAGCGGTCGATGCGGGACAGAGGGCTATCACAAAAGTACTCGCGGAAAGCGGCGAACCCGCCGATCGGCGAATCTGGGGGGCAATCGGAACGGCCTTGAATGAAGTGTCGCAAAGCAAAGTCAGTGACCTTCGAGAGTACGACGAGGATGTACGGGATCAGAATGACAAAGTGATCCGTTCGGTAACCAAATCTTTGGCACCGGAAATGGCCGAAAGCCTGCGCCGTGACCTTGCGAAATTAACAAGGCCTGAAGTCTGGATTGACAAAGAGTCTCCCGAGGCAGCGCTGCTTCGAGCTTCCTCTTTAGAGGCTATTTCTCCTGGGGTCCGCGAGCAAATTGCCGATCTCTTGGAGTCATGGCGTGAGATCTGGAACCCGACCTCTCTGGAAATGTCAGAAATGATGGATCGACATGAAACGGATAAGCCTGTTGATGGTCGGCCAAGTTGGGTCAATCGTATGGAGCAACAACGCGAGCTTGATGCGATACGTTTCCGGCGTACTGAAGCCAACCAACGTGCTTTGCGTGGCCTACGTGATTTGCTCAACCCGATGCAACTTTCAGAAGTTGGCGTCTTGGTATCTGATGGCTAAGCGTTCCTACGTACCATGAACCTATGAGTACGGACGAACAAAATCCACGACCCAACCTCCGCAGCTTCCGGAGGCGGCGACCTGACGAAGCGCCATTTGCCTGCTTGACGGCGTATGACGCACTGACGGCTGGCCATCTCGCTTCCGCTGGTATTCCGCTGCTGTTGGTGGGCGACTCGTTGGCCCAGGTTGCGTTGGGCTACCCTGACACCACCCATGTGCCACTGGACATCATGGTTGCCCTGACTGCGGCCGTGCGGCGCGGCGCTCCGCAAGCCTTCGTCATGGCAGACCTTCCATTCTTGGCTGCCCTGACCGAAGAAGATGCACTTCGAGCAGCCGCCCGGTTTGTTACCGAGGGTGGCGCTGATGCGGTCAAAATTGAAATGGATGACAGCCGAACTGGTTGGGTCAAAACATTGGCCAACGCTGGGATTGCCACCGTGCCCCATCTTGGTTGTCGCCCACAGCATGTGAAACTCGCGGGTGGATACCGCGTGGCAGGAAAGACTGCAGAAGATCGGGAAAAGCTCGCGAATACGGCAAAAAATATGGAAGAGGCCGGGGCTGTCATGCTCCTTCTCGAAGCCGCGACCCGGGAAGCCGCCCAAGCCATTCTC
>Ga0160422_10000998_pt1 | contig 17496 bp, 15 predicted proteins | sample Fk160mmetaG_FD_108192 | JGI IMG/M metagenome (GOLD analysis project Ga0160422, IMG submission 108192) | Marine microbial communities from the Central Pacific Ocean - Fk160115 60m metaG | ecosystem: Environmental > Aquatic > Marine > Oceanic > Photic zone | place: The Central Pacific Ocean... | reverse complement strand
TTTCGCGCCAATACGCATGAGCGAGGACTTCCTCAATTGCTTTGGCTTCGCTGTATGACCACCGAGTCTTCAGCGGGGAACCGAGGATGCGGTCATCCTCCTCACTGAGAGCGTCAGAGGTGTTCTTTCCATAGATCTCACTAGTAGAGGCCACCAATACCTTGCGTCCATATTTGTGACATTTCTCCAGGACAATTTCAGAGCCACGGATATTGGTCGCGAGGCTTTCAAGTGGCCGTTCAACAATCAAGTTGACGCCGACTGCTGCCGCCAAATGGATGACGTAGTCGCACCTACGAACGACGTCATCGACGAGCGCTTCATTCAGGATAGAGCCGAGGACGAACTCAACGTCGGTGCTGCCTGTGTGCTGACGAAGGTTGTCGTGACGGCCTGTTGAGAGGTCATCCAGAACGACGACAGAGTCACCCCGCTGGATGAGCACGTCAACCAGGTGCGAGCCAATAAATCCAGCCCCACCTGTCACCAGGTATCGCGCCACGTCTTGCCCTTCCTTGAGTGCCGCCCCAATCTTCCCACAAGGTCTCAAGCTTCGAGTACATGGCGGTAAAGGTCCGCGTGGCTCCTCACCATAGTTCGCGTGCTGAATTTGGCGTGCATCTGCCGTTCAGCTTCCGCACCCATTGCAAGCCCTAGGGGCTGTCGCTCAAAAAGGGTGACAAGGCCGTCCGCAACGGCCCGCGCATCCGGATCCACCAGGAGTCCGGTTCGGCCAGAATCGACCACAGAAGCCATGCCGCCCACTCGCGTACCCACTGTCGGAACGCCGGCGAGTCCCGCCTGGATAACGCTCAGCGGAGTGCCCTCGTTATCGCTTGTGACGACCAAGGCATCACTTGCCGCTAACAGTGACTCGATATCTGAGCGCCACCCGAGAAGACTCGATGGCAGTCCCACCATGGACTCACGAAGCTCGGCTTCCAGGTCTCCCGATCCCGCGATCAGAAAGTGCACATCCGGAATCCGTTCATGAACGATTCGTGCCGCTTCCGCGAATCGATCAGGGCGCTTGATCCGGGTGATTCGACCCAGCAACAGGACGACATGGCTCTTGGGAGGTATTCGCAAAGCAGCACGTGCAGACTCTCGATCCGGAAGGGCTCCGAGAGTTACTCCCGGCGGAATGACTTCATATTGCTTCTGGTGACCTATCCCCGCAGCTAGCAAGTCATCACGGACCTGTGGAGACACAGCGATGAGGCGATCGCTCCTACGCGCGAGGTGCGCTTCGGCTGCAATCAATCCCCTCGTCTTCGCAGGGGAGAAATATCCATGCAAGAGATGTCCGTGGAATGTGTGCACTACCCGTGCTCTAACTGGCGCAAACCGAGCTGCAAGCCGACCGACCACACCTGCCTTCGCCGTGTGTGTGTGGATAATGTGAGGCTGAATATCACTGAGTCGTTCAACAACACGTCGCAATGACATTACGTCGTTTAGGGGCGAAACAGACCTTCCCAAACCATCGATTCGGATGGCACGAATGTCTGCTGCTTGCGTTTCCAGATAGTCAGCCTCGCCGTCTCCGCAGTTCCCCGTGATGAGCCTGACGTCGAATTCTTCACGATCCAGCTCGCGAACGATGTCTGAGATAAGGATGGCTGGTCCCCCAACATTCATTCGCGCAATCACGTGCACGACACGAATGGCTTGACTCATGGCACCGTTAGAGACGTACGACGTTGGGACCGCTCAATACGCCTCGAGTGTCTAGTATGCAGGTTCCGCTGTCAATAATTTCATCGTGGTCGAACGCCGTATGTGCCTGAAGTAGGACTGCTACGTGCGCCTCGTTGAGACCCTCATTGACGCTCCCCATCTTCTTGATTTCGCGGCCACCCACGGCCCAAGAATCAACGAGAGGGTCAACGTAAGAGACGTTAGCCCCGAGATCATTTAGGGCGTTTGCTACGTCTACTGCTGGTGATTCTCGAACATCTCTTATGTTCGCCTTATAGGTCACTCCTAACAGCAATACACGGCTATTGCGAAGAGGGAGAGACTGATTGTTGAGTAAGTCCTGGACGCGTCGAACAACGTAGGCTGGCATGCCTGCATTGATTTCTTGGGCTAACTCCACGAAACGGAACGCGTATCCCAATCGCATTTGGACTCTGTGAGACAAGTAATTGGGATCAATGGGAATGCAATGTCCACCCACTCCAGGGCCGGGAAAGAAGCGGCTGAAGCCAAAAGGCTTTGTGCTAGCGCAGCGAATCGCATCCCATAGGTCAATTTCCAACTCAGCACAGAACTGTGCCATTTCATTGACAAGAGCGATATTGATATGCCTATAGGTGTTTTCGAGTAACTTTGTCATCTCCGCTTCCTTAATACCCGAAGCAAGGACGACTTCATCTACAAGTTGCCTGTAAAAATCCGCGGCTTGTCTTGTGCATTCCGCACTCAATCCCCCGACAACTTTTGGAGTATTTCGAAGTTGAAACGCATCATTTCCTGGATCGATCCTTTCGGGGCTGTACGCAAGTGCAAAATCTTCACCAGCTTTAAAGCCACTTGACTCCAAGATTGGTTGCAGCACCTCTTCCGTGGTTCCGGGATAAGATGTAGATTCCAACACAATTAACTGGCCCGCTCTCAAATTGGCAGCAACACTTCGCCCAGCTGCCTCCACGGCCTCCAAATTGGGTCCTAGGTCCTTATCAAGTGGCGTTGGAACACAGATGACAACCACTGCTGCGTCCGATAGCGCGGCAGCATCACTGAGCGCCCGGAAGCCCTTGCTCAACATAAATTGCACATCTTCATCGGTCAGATCATCGATGTGCGAGACCCCTGCATTTAGGCCGCTAACGACGGTCTCGGAAACATCAAATCCAATGACCGGCAAACCTACCCGCACTGCCTCAAGTGCCACCGGCATTCCAACGTACCCAAGGCCTATGACGGCTACGCAGTCCTCTGCTTTTCCCCGGCTCATCCCATACCCAGCTCTCATTTATGAATTCTTCAGCACCAGATCTTCATCAACCGACACGCTTGGCACCACACAGACGCGGGAGGGATCACAAGGACGAAAAAGTAGGAGCCAGACTCTGTCAGAGCGCCGCATCTGAGTCAACGTCCACCCTGCTACGCAAATACTTTCCCATGAATTTTCTTCCAGCACCCACCAAACGCTCTTGGGCGCCACCTGGGACTCTTTTCGAAGGTTCTCATGATAGGTACCACTGCATAGCAGTAAAGCAACAGGCTACCAGCGATTGGGCTAAGGTTCCGCTGGGGTAATCACAGCAGGATACAAGGGAAGGTCTCGGGCATTGGACCTGTGGAAGATGTTGACATGATGTCCCTGAATTCATCCAAGGCGCTCGCACGACGACTCTTTCCTCGAACCTATGAGAAACTTCAAATTCACAGGATGGGCTGGAAGCTAGCCACGGAGGGAAGCGCCTGGGCGCAGAATGCCCTTAATGATGCGATCTTGTCCACGGTAATCCGAAGCAAGCTTTCTCCTACTTCAACCGCAATTGATATAGGTGCAGCCCACGGTCGCTTCGCCAGGGAAATGGCACAAGTTGCGATACGTGGCTCAATTTTGGCCATTGAGCCTGTTCCTGCTCGCAACACTCAACTGCAAGGAATCTTTCGGTCCTCAAGCAATGTTTCTGTTCTGCCCTATGCAGTCGGTAGAGAGAGCAACCTAAGCGATTTCTGGGTCTGCGACTCAAATACTGGACTTAGTGGACTAACCGCTACCAGCGCGGCACGTAGAACCGGAACGGTACGAGCGATCACTGTTCCCGTCAGAACGGTAGATTCAATCGCGATGAATTACGAACAGATTGACCTGATCAAGATTGATGTGGAAGGCGGTGAATACGACGTTCTTCTCGGATCGGCCAACACACTCTCGCATCACAACCCAATTGTTGCTTTTGAATGCACCATGCACGCGGACCAAGTCGCGGCATCTCCCGCTAACGTATTTGAAATCTTGGCTCAATACGGCTACGAGGTCTTCGAACCAATAGGTTACTTGCGAGGCACTGAGCCTTTGTCAAAAGACTATTTTGTCGAGAGTATCGCTGGCGACCACGAATTCTTCTTTTTTGCCCAGCACCCGAGCGGTTAGGAGAAATGTGAAACTGCTCGCGTGGCACTGGGGGCGTCTAGGTGCAGGGCCCATGTATGCCCTAAAGATGAGTCAAGCCCTCATGACCATCCCCGACGTTGACGTGTGTATCTCCTACTCGAGGCAGAACGAATACCATCAGGGCTTTCGAAATCTTGACGCCCCAAGGCTTGAAGTTGACACATTCGCCACCACCCTAGAAGGCATGAGGAAAAGCCTTCAACTCCCTTTTCTACGGCGTCGATTCGATAAGTTTTTGACCAACAATCATGTCGATGTCGTCTACTGCCCGATGTGGCACCCATGGAACTCTGCCATGGTCACTATTCTGCAAAAAAAGAACATCCCGTACGTGCTCACGGTGCATGATGCTGTTCGGCATAAAGGAGATTCCGGTCGGATTCAGCGGTGGGTAGGAGCTTACGAGCAACGTTACGCAGACGCGTACATCGCTCTGTCAAAACACGTCAAGAGTCAACTTGATGGTCGGAGACACCAACCACCTTATGGGACCATCGTTATTCCACATGCGCCCTTCTTTTACTCCGCGCCAACCAAGACTGCTGATCAAGAGCGCGGCACAGTGAAGTTTCTCTTCATTGGAAGGATTCGGACGTATAAAGGACTGGACGTACTACTGGACGCCTTTGATCAGGTTTTTGAGGCAACGGACAACAGTGTGTCGCTTACGATTGCTGGGTCGGGAAACCTCGGACCATACGAATCCAAACTGTCTCGTCTCTCGCAAATAGATGTCCGAAACAAGTGGTTGTCTGATCGCGAATTTGGTGAGCTCATTCATAGCCATGACGTTTTGGTTCTGCCGTACCTCGAAGCAAGTCAATCGGGAGTCGTTGCAGCAGCCCATGGTTCAGGTAAGCCGGTAGTCGCTTTTTCTGTTGGAGGAATCAGCGAGCAAATCCACCACGAAGTGGATGGCCTCCTCGCGGTCGACAGATCTCCAGAAGGACTCGCTCGCGAGATACTGAGGCTTGCAAACGATCAGCACCTCTTGAACCGAGTACAAACGGGCGCGCAAGATGGCTTGGAGCGCACGTCAACGTGGGTCTCCTCGGCTGAATCAGTTGTTCGCTTTTGCTCATCCATACTCGCTGCTAGGTGAATATGGTCACCTTGAAGGGGCCTTCATCAACCATTCACCGCTGGGGTCTACTGCCGCGAGGACAGCTCTGTAGCCGGCAGCCATTTGATCGCTGGAGTAGTTCTTCAGAACCCATTCTCTCGCCGCTGATGCAAGCCGCGACCCAACTCGCGAGTCCAAAACTCGGGTAATCCCTGCAGCCATCGCATCTGGATTTGAGGCGGGAACCAGCACAGCTGTCTCTCCATCCACAAAGAACTCATTGACACCCATCACATCGCTGACCACGATCGGCACGCCAGCTTCGGCGGCTTCCAACAACGCGATACTGAATCCCTCGCCAAGCGTTGCGTGGGCATAGACATCCAGCGACGCCAGAAAGCTCGGTATCTCGCTGCTTGGAACGTGTCCAACGAAGTGTACGAATTCGGCGACACCCAGTTCCTCAGCAAGCGCTCCAAGTTCCTGCAATGTGGAGCCCTCGCCCGCTATCCGCAGATGCACTTTGTCGTACCCCAGCCGCGAGTGGAGGATATGGATTGCTCTTATTAATACGTCATGTTCTTTCGTGGGCACAAGCCGTGAGGCCATACCAATAATCTGTGTCCGTCGTCTCTTTGGTGCAAGTCGAAGCTCTCCCGAGGATCGACGATGCGTCGCTCCTATCCCGTTTGGCACCACAAAGCCGGGGCGCCCCAATATTTCTTGGAGTCGCCGCAGCGGATACCGCTCCTGATACTGAGTGGTGAGGAAGACCACACCGCGACTTACCGCAAGCGCCAACCCCGAAAGCACATCGTCCTTCTTTGACCGTAGATGAGTACTTTGATGCTCCACCACAACCAGGGTTGGCCGGCGACCCGACAGAACCTGGCCGACAACTCCAGCAAGTGCATGCCGATGACTATGACAAAGGATCACACGGGGTCTTATTCGTCGAATTGCCGATGCCACTCTCACCAATGACCCAATGTCGCCCCGGCGCGTGATTGAAACGTAGACTAGGCATCTCGGATCCGACCATTCGCCTGGGTCCTCCTTCAACACCACAGGCGAACCCAAAGCTACAACAGCCGAACTGAAGCCGAGTTTGTCAAACTCCGCGACCAAAGTGCTTACGGCTGCTAGTTGACCGCCTTCACCCCCGTAACAGATATGGGCAATTGCAGCCCGCTCAGTAGGCAAGTCGTCGAACACCTTTCCGGGATAGTGGCTTTTGACCCATGATGGCGGACAGGCGAGAGGTCACGGGTCGTCTTCAGATCCCCATCATTTGCGGCTTACATCACCGTCTCAGGTCCAGAACTGAACGTTAGTATCGTTTCCTCATGCTGCCGGCGCTCCCTCGCGTAACCATAGGCATACCTCTCTATAAGGGCGAAAAACACATATCTCAGGCTATCGCTACTGTCCGTGCAGATGAGTTCTCTGATTGGGAGATTCTCGTCTTCGATGACTGTTCACCCGATTCGTCCGCCAAGATTGTCACGCAGATTAGTGATCGACGAATACGCCTCATTTCGAGCCCGACCAACGCTGGGCTAGTCAACGCTAGAAATCGAATACTTGACGAGGCTAGGGGCGAATTCTTGGCGTGGCTCGACCAAGATGATCTGAACTATCCCAACCGACTAGCAAAGCAAGTCGCTTTTTTGGATGCACACCCAGAGGTTTCACTCATTGCCTCTTGGACTGATGTGCGCGTCCAGTTGCCAGATAGACCCTCGCAGACATACACACAGGTTCGCCCGGACACTCACGCCGGCATTCGTGCAGCAATGCCCTTTACAAACCCGATTGCATGCAACACAGTCATGCTGAGGAGGAAGCATTTCCAGGATGGCGGGTTTTCATTTCGCGAGGAGTTCGGCAACACTCTGGACTACGACCTCTGGAGCCGCGCGTCCGACACCCTGACCTTTCGTGCGCTGAGGGAGCCTCTCGGCGCTTATCGAGTTCATTCGCAGCAGACTTCACAGGGTTCGCAGCTGGAGCGCATGAACCAACACGCACTGCAGATTCAAAGCGACTTCCTTGAACGCAATCTTGATTTGTTCATGTCTCCAGAGGAACGAAAGCTTCACGCCGACATAACCCGAATACCGATCCGATTAAGAGAGAAGAATGGACTGGCATTGGTAAAGGCGTGGTTTGGACGGTTGCGAGCGGCCTCTATCGCGAGCGACAAATTTGACCGCAATGCCTTTGACTTTGTCCTTGCTCAACAGTGGTTCCGCGTGGTGGACGCAAGCGAAGGACTATCCGCAGCAGAGAAGATTTTTCACGCAACACAAGGTGCTCACGACATAGGTGTTCCGTGGCGTCGGGTAGTGGCCGCCTTGCGCTCCGCAGTGATTCAACGTCAAGTCCAGCGTTGACTCAGCTGGGAGGCGACCCACGAATCACATCACTGCCCCGTGGAAGTTCGACTCGGGCCCTACAGGGCAAACCGGAAACTAGCTCAGGTCGGGAGAGCTCTCCAGTGCCGCAAAAGTCGTGTCAGCACGGTGCAACCGGGTATTGCAGTCTTCAGTGCTACGGCCAATATGAATGCCGTTCATCGTCGGCACCCGTAAAGTTATTGCAACCTGAAGGACTCCGAGGAGTCTATGCCGCAAGAGCATCGCAAACCCGTCGTACTCAGCGAGCACCGCGCGAAATCTGCGACCAGCCTTCTCGCCAGGTAGGTAGGTCCATCAATCCAAGTGCCGAAAATTTCCCACAATCAAGGTCCACGTGTTTGGGTCGGAGCGCGACCGTCGGGAATTCATCCGAACTCGTAGCGGTGATTCTGGACCTCCCGTACCCCGCCGAATCGGCAATTTCGACAGCCCAATCAAACTTGGATGCAGCCCCACTGCAGCAGACATGGTAGGTCCCTGGCTCGGGTGAGTTTCTAATCACAGCAAGCATTGCAACCGCGAGCACCGAGGTTGGCGTGGGATTACCCACTATGTCGGTGACCACGGACACCTCTCTGCTTGGGTCAGCAAGTTGATCGAGAAGTCGGGTAGGGAAATTCGAACCTGTCCCACCCGAGTAAAGCCAGGAGGTGCGCAGTACGAACGAGTCTGGGCTGTAAAGGCGCACCAGATCCTCGCCGGCGACTTTTGACGCTCCGTATACCGACACGGGTCGGCACGCGTCCTCCTCGCGGTAAGGACTAGTGCGCTCACCGTCGAAAACGGCTTCGGTTGATACATGAACGAGTCTGGCGGCGCATTCCTGAGCCGCCTGAGCCACGTGCCCAGGGCCCAAGCCATTCACGGCCATAGCCCCCGTTGGGTCAAGGTGTGCAGCGTCGACGTTCGTCATTGCTGCAGCGTTTACAACCCACGCAGGTGCAACGCTGGCGACATAGTCGGCGACGGCCCCAGCGTCCCTCAAGTCGACCGAGCGGGGCGCCACCACCAGTTCCAGGCCAGTTTCGGTGGCCGCTGAGTTGAAAGCTGCCCCCAATTGGCCGGAACCCCCAAAGAGTAAAGTCTTTGCCATATGGAAAGCGTAATCCGACCGGCCAGCACAGGAGGGTGATACATGGCGCAAGTGCTGGTGACGACCATCCCCTTCGGAACACACGATCGCATGCCATTGGATCTCCTGGACTCGCTAGGCGTCACCTACGAGATCAATCCGCTAGGTCGCCGACTGACCGTGGTAGAACTCGCTGAACTAGTGGGAGACGCGGAAGTCATCATCGCTGGCACTGAGCCCATCACGGCTGACGTCATGGAGGCCGGCCACAATCTGAAGCTGATATCCCGAGTGGGCGTTGGCCTCGACAACGTTGACCTAATCGCAGCTCGCGAGCGGGGACTTCACGTGACCTACACACCAGAGGCTCCCGCAGCCGCCGTAGCGGAGCTCACTATCGGGCTCTTCTTGTCCTTACTTCGCGGAATTCACACCGCCAATCTGAGCCTTCATGAAGGCAGGTGGGACAGAATCATGGGGCGTCGACTATCTGAGGTAACGATTGGGATCATTGGAACTGGACGGATTGGCTCAAAGGTTCTGCGTGGGCTCACCGGCTTTGGATGTTCACGAATTCTCGTTAACGACCTGGATCCGCGCCCTGACCTCGTGCCAGAATTAGAGCTTCAATGGGTAGATAAGGAAACCATCTACAAGCAGGCGGATGTCATCAGTCTTCACCTCCCGATGACAAGAGAAACACGAAATATGATCCGCCGCTCACAGCTTCTCACCATGAAGAGGGGCGCACTCCTCGTCAACACAGCGCGTGGCGGCATTATCAATGAGGCGGATCTAGCCGATGTCCTTCAATCTGGTCATCTGGGTGGTGCCGCCATCGACGTGTTCGCTAACGAGCCGTACGCCGGTCCTCTCGCAGACCTTGACCGCACCCTCCTGACCTGCCACATGGGTTCGATGTCTGTCGACTGCCGCTCCCGCATGGAGATCGAGGCTACGGACGAAGTGGTTCGACATTATCGTGGTGAACCACTTCAGAACGTCGTTCCTGGCGAGGAGTACGAGGAACAAGAGCTCGGCTAGGGGCGGCTACAACCTGTTCTGGCGAACCCACCACTCAGCTTGAGGTACCTGGAACGGATAGTCCACATCGAGACCTCCGTCGTTCTTGAGCGGGTGGATTCGTTGGCCCATCCACTTTTGCGGGAGTAGGCCACCTTCTAGGTCGTCAAGATTGTGCGGGCGAACGATGGACACGCCCATATCGGCAAACCACACGTCGCCTTGAGAGTCACGATCGCAATCCAGGGTAGCTGGGTCTCCGAAAGTTTCGAACGGCACGAAAGGCTGAAGTATTCCTTCCTCGGTTATCCGGCGTGCTCGGAGGGGGCTCCACATGTTGTAGCGGGAAACAGTCACTGCTGAGTGCAGAGAAACGTCTTGACGCAGGGCCTGGATTCCCTCACTCAGCAGTTGTGGTGAGATCGTTACAGCGTTCGCCATGAGGAGGACATATAGCTCCGGTTCTTTGCCCTGGTGGGTCAATTCGTCTCGAATCACCGTATGGGCGTGCAGGTATGCGTCCTCACCCAATGCCTCTTTGGTCGCCAAGTGCTGAGGCCTTTCGATGATGGTGGCATCAAACTCTTGGGCGACCTCAACGATCTCACAGTCGTCCGTAGAAACGTATATGTGCTCGATCTCGGGGGTCTGGCGAGCAGCGTCAAGTGGCCACCACGTCATCGGGCGGCCTGCAACCTTCATCGTGTTCTTGCCGGGGAGTCCACTGGATCCCTTCCGACCAATAAGGATTGCCGCGATCACGGCGTCGGATCTCGTTCATCCGAAACCATCCGGATCTGCTCGAGTAGGCCCAGCCCCAGGTCGATGTAGGTAGAGCTGACGATGCGGCGACCTAAAGTGTCTTCGTGGCTGAAGGGCGTCAATCGGTATCTGCCTTCAAATGGTTCATCCTTGAAGGTGATGTCGATCTCGCCACCGAGAGTCTCTGCGATGGTCTCGACAAGCTCACGGCTCGTGAGCCGTTCCCGACCCGTGATGTGAAGCGCCTGCCCGTCGAACTCGTGTGAGAGAGCATCAAGGGCCAGAGCTGCGGCATCACGTATATGAATATATTCGCGGACTTCTGAGCCGTCACCCCAGAAGTCCATGCGACCTTCCGTGACCGCTTGGGTGGTCAACCGAAGGATTGCGTTGTCGGCATCGGCCCGAGGTCCGTAAAGCGAGCCGAATCGGAGCAGTGTTGTACTGAGGCCGAACTCTTGGGACAGATCTGACACGAGGCTTTCCGCCGCACGCTTTGTTGTTCGATAAACCGATCCACTTCGGGAGTAGACGTAAACGCTGCTCGCGTGCAGAAGTCGATGCACCCTTGAGGCCTGCGCGGCCTGCATCACAGCCAAGGTGCCGAGAACATTGACTGACACCGCTGTCTTCGGATCTCTCCGCGCTTCGCCTAGATCTGCAACAGCGGCGCAATGATAGACAGCATCACAGTCCGTCATTGAATTTGATAATACTTCGAAATCAAGGATGTCTCCGACAACCTCGTGCTGCTCTGCCGATCGCCACGACGAAGGAAACTGATCGAAAATCACAACCTCGTGGCCACGCTGAATCGCCTCATCAGCGATGTGACTTCCCAGGAAGCCGCTTCCGCCGGTAATCAGAATCCTCATACTGAGCCACCCGTCATAAGTTCAGCGATCCTCGAGTCTAAGCCCCTGAGATCATCAACGACGCAGACGGCTTCAGGGGGTGCTGATTGTGCTCCAGAACGAACGAAGAGAAAGAGAATGCCCGCCTCAAGCGCAGCATCGCGGTCGTGGAGGCTATCGCCGACGAATAGACATTGACTGGGCACATAGTTGTGCTGCTGTGCGAGGCTCACGATGGTCGCGGCCTTGGAGGTCGGTGAGCCGTGAACAGACGTGAAGAAGTGCAGCATGTCGTGATGCTGCAGAACATCGATTACCTCTGACGTGGGGACAGCTGATACAGCGTGGATGGGAAACCGCTTGCTGACGGCTGCCAGTGCAGGCGTGGCTCCGGGAATCTCGTCGGCAGCGAGAACCCGCTCTTGGATGGCAGAGGAGAAGGAATTCACGAGAGCGCTCACCTCGTTGTCGGAAAGATCCGCTCCAACTATCTCGCGGGATATACGTGCGATCTTTTCGACACGGTTGAGACCTCCGTTGGCCAGATGGAACTTCATGACGTCTTGGCGATATTCCTTAGGAAATAAGCTGGCGAAGGCTTCTCCCTTAGCGGCGAGCGAATCGATCAGCACTCCGTCAACATCAAAAAAGATGGCTCCAGATTCCATCGCGCGACTACCTGAATGTCTTAGCGTGCATGCGAAGTGATTCCTCGTTCTGAGCAAGGAAACGTTGCATGATTGCGGGTGCAGCAACCGTAACTCGAACAAAATTATCCACAGGATACCCGCGCAGGGGACCGCGAATCGCAAAGTCGCGGCCGCGTATTTCGTTCACAAGTTCCTGTGCGTCCTGCAATGACGCACACTCGAGGAGGACAAAGTTCGTATGAGAATCGAAGGTCACGAATCCCATCTCCCGAAATCTTGCGATCAAATACTCACGACCCTCAATGACCTTAGCGACGCGCCCGAGCGCCCAATCGAGATTGGCGAGTACATACTCCGCGATGACCAGCGCCAAAGAATTGGACTGCGTAAGCGGCCGTAGTTTGTTTATTTCTTCGATGCGCGCTGAATCGCCAACGCAATACCCGAAACGAAGCCCAGCGAGCCCCATAGCCTTCGAGAAGGTCTGAGTGACGACAACGTTGGCAAACTCATCTACCAGCGGAAGGGCGGTGATCGGCGTGAAGAGACTGTAGGCCTCGTCGACGAGGAGAATCGCTCCGACAGCCATAGATTCCTCGGCAAGCAGTCGAAGATCCTCAATCTCCAGCACGCTTCCGGTCGGCTGATTGGGATTAGCGATCACAACAAGACTGGGCGAGTGGCCTCGAATGGTCTCAGCAATCGCTTCCACATCAATCTGCAACTTGTCGTCGAAAGAGATACTCCTTATCTCTCCTCCGCACTTAGCCGCGAAGACCTCGTAGAGCCCGTAGGAAGGGTGTAACGCAACCGCAACACCGCCTTCGTCCAAATACGTCTCGAAGACGAGTTGAACAGCCTCTGAGGATCCCGCTGTAATGACTACATTCTCGGGATCAACGTTGAGCCACTGAGCTATCTGAGCCTGCACGTGATCGGCATCGTGGTAGGCGGCCAGATCGGTGGGGTCGATTTGCCGCAGGACCTCTTGCAGCCGTTCTTCCTCCCAGCCGATTACGTCCTCATTGCGATCCATTCGCATTAGTCCAGTTCGGTCCTCGAAAGGCATGACTATCCGGTGCACTCTGGAACTGCGCGCTGCGATCGGCGGAATGAACTGCCGAGTCATACCGTGATGCACCCGCGACATGGCGTGATGCCTTGTCTATTCATGGCTAGGTGCTGTTCGCGAAGGTGGCTGTATGCCGAACCCATCCATAGACCTGATACCGAAAAGTCTTCAACGTTTCCGGGGCTGAGGAAGGATCGATAGTCCACATCGCACGGATTCATTCGCCCGTCCCACCAGACGAAGGTTCGGCGCCAGAGGTCCGAGCAGGCTTCCTCGACTCCGTTTGGATCATTGTCGTAGGCGTTTTCCCAAGGGTTGTAGTCCACAAAGGCCACCTGGTCAACGAAGTCACTCCAGAATTCCTCGATAGCTGCATGATCTTGCCGCTTACGATCAAACGCCACACCGGACACTCGCGTGATCATGCGTGACTTCGGGTAGTCGCGCTCCTTGATCTCCATGAATCGGCGGATGTTGCCCATCACTTTGTCAAAGTCACCATTGACGCGGAGCTGTGGGTAGGTCACTGGATCTGCAGCATCTGCTGAGAACACGAGGGTGTTGAGATCCGCCTGCAGAACGGCATGCGCTTTCTCTTCAGTCAGAAAGGTCGCATTCGTGTTCATTTTCAATCCAAGGAATTTGCCCGACGCGTACGCGAGCATCTCTTCAATGCCCTTCGTCAGAAGCGGCTCTCCCCGTGAAGCCATGGTGACAAAGTCGACATTACCCTCCAGCTCATCGACGACCCTCATGAACCGATCAAGGGGAATCTGCCCCATGTGGCCTTCCTTGCGATTGGTCAAAAGGGGGTCGGTCTGGAAACAGAAGACACAGCGGAAGTTACAGATTGATGACGGCTCAATCTGCACGCAGGGTGGAAAATCGTCCAACTCCTTCGTCACCGGAAAGATGTCGTAACGGTAACGATGGAAAAGGTAACGACCCAAGTCTGCCTCCGGCAAGACGCTGATTTCTTGCTCCACATGAGGCCTCAGCCAGAACGCCGGAGTCACTGAAGGGTTCGGGTCCAAGAGATCATTTAGAGCTCGCGTCAAAATTTGCGTCTCGTACTCCGAATAGGTCCCAGCTGCAACCTTCGCTCGCTCCTTGATGAAACGGTCGGACAGGTTTCCCGCCGATTTGTTTGCACGGAGTGATCTCATGCTGTCGCCCTTACGATAGGGCTGCGGATTCAGCATGATTCTCCCCTGAGAGGTGGTTGCGACGTGCATAGTCTAATCATCTGGGGTCACGCTAATCCTCCTCCAACTGCCTTCCAAAGCGTGATTCTTTGGCGATCGTTTACCCCTGAGGGTGCCCCGTCTTCTTGGCTTTCGCTACCTACGGAGACAACGGTTCGTCGCGAGACTCTCATTTCCGACTACAGAGATCTAATGCAGGCGTTTGGGGAGTCAAAGGTGGGGACACAGGGATTAACCCACTTCACGCAGATCCGTCCAGGACTCAGTTATTGGTGGATGTCTCTACCGTCCATGCATTCATTAGAGGTGGCAAGCGTCCCCTTCACCCTGGTACGGATCATGCTTCTCGTGCAAATCATCACCGAAAAGCGTCCAGAAGCCCTCATCATTACGGGACTCCCCCGAGATGTATCCAGGCTTGTTTCTCGTTGGGCTCGAGCTCGAGGCATCAAGGTGGACATCCAAAAGCAACGTTCTCGTGAGCGAGTGCGGCTTAGGTCTCGTGTCGTTACTAGCTTTCCCTCCTTGGCTGCCTTTCGCGTATTCACTTCACACCTTCAAGTGATGATTCGCGGACGGAATGACACGAACATGGAAGCAAATGGGTCTGATGTTACGGTTGTCGACTACACGATTCCCAAGAAATCACCAGAGCCTCAGACTTCGCTCAATTCAACTTTTTGGGGCCCGCTACCGCAACTTCTGTCTGATCTCTCGATTTCTTCTAACTTCATTCATATGCCAGCTTCCCTAGCAACAGCCGAGAACATACTCGCTGAAACCCATGAGGCTCCGGTCAGTAGCGAGAGTGGGAATCGGCATGCTCGCCTGTATTCCGAGTTGAATTGGCGAGTTTTCTTCAGGTCTGTGCAAGATTATTTTCGGCTTCGACGCATGGGGCGGTCGTTACTCAAACATGAGCGAGCCTTCGAAGACATCGGGGCTCAAATCCCTGTTGCTGAAGTACTTCGACCCGCTCTTTTGCGATTCTTTTTTGGAAGAGATGCCGCCCTCAACTCTTTCACAATCAACTTATGGGATCGCTTGCTGTCCAGATTGCCACCGCAGCGTCTTGGACTCTACCTCTTCGAAAACCAGCCGTGGGAGTTTGCTTTCCAAAGTTCTTGGAGACGAAACAACCACGGAACGTTGGTAGGGGTCCCCCATTCCACCTTGGTTGATTGGGACTTGCGCATATTCGGCCATGCGGAGTATTCGCTCGGAGCCCTAGACAGCGATTCGATGCCGTGGCCAGACTTTGTGGCCGTCAACGGCAACCTCATGAAGAATCGTGCTTTGCGCGCTGGATATCCCCAGCAGCGGTTACTCGAAGTTGAGTCTTTACGCTTCCAACGACAAGATTTCCTCGGTCCGCGCACGGCAGACTACGCCCTCATCTTGGGGGAATACTCCACGATCTACAACGACTACTTGCTACACCAGACTCGAAACAAAGGGCTGACTCAGGAACTTCCCGCTGTATTCAGGCCACACCCACAAACGGGGCTTGGTGACCTGGATTCAGGGGCTTTGGCAGGCATACGTGTGTGGGACGGTGACCTCACTGAGGTACTCACCCATGCGGCCGTTGCGGTTGTGGGGAGTCACACCAGTGCATCTATTGATGCGTGGCTCTCGGGGATACCCGTCTTAATTGTCTTTCATCCCGAGGCCTTTGGCACGTGTCCTGCCGAGGGGCTGCCAGGCGTCTCTTTTCTTTCCGGTACTGACCGCGTACGGATGCATCCTCCGTCTTCTTCCTCAATACCAGACACATCACACTTTTTGCATATATCTTCTGAACTTACTCGATGGCGACACGTGATACCGCAGTTACTGGATTGAGGGCTCTGACATGACTACGCCAGCGCGCAGATTCGTGATTGTCGGATACGGCGGTCTTGCAAGGGAGCTACTCGACTCGTTGGCTTCTGCCGATTTTCGTCTGGGTACTTACGAGTTTTCGGGGTTTGTAGCGCTAGATCCGGCTGATTCACACCCACAATCACGAAGAGCCGACAAAGAGGTCTTCCTTGAGTCGGAATTCCTTGCGCGACCATCGTGCAATTACTTCGTTCCGGCGGTCGCTGACCCCTCTCGACGGAACATCATTGCCAATGATTATGAAGCTCAAGGGCTCGAACCACTTACCTTCATCCACCCTTCTGCGCAGGTTAGTTCGGATGCATCCATCGGTACCGGAAGCATTGTGGGAATAGGAAGTTACCTCGGACCTGGATCAGTTCTTGGTCCCTATTCCCTTGCGGATCGTTACTCGTTGATCGGTCATGACGCCAAAGTTGACGACTTTTCTACAATTCATGCCGGAGCGAACCTCAGTGGTTTCTCGCAGGTTGCGTCACTGAGTGTCATTGGGGCCGCTGCTTGCCTTCTTCCTCAGGTGCGAGTTGGGCGAAATTCTGTGGTTGGAGCTGGCTCTGTCGTCACGAAAGATGTTCCCGACTGCGTAACGGTAATGGGAAATCCAGCCAGGGAGCTTGCCAGCTATTGAAGTTGTAACTTTCCTTGCCACGATTCAATCAACCGACGTCATGGAGGGCGTCACTCCTCGCCGGCTCTACATCGTCTTCTTTTTGCCCCAACACGCGGGCGGGGAGACACCATGTTCCCCGCACAATTTGCTCGCATATCCGTTGGGCACATGATCACTGCGGTGCGAGGCAAATCCTTGATCAGTAGATCAACACAGTAGCCTCGAGCCATGTCCGAACGTTCCGCGCCAAGAACGGTTCTCGGTCTACCTCTTAGGCGAGCTCTGCCGCTCTTGGGTCTCATACTCGTCTTTCTGCAGCTCTCCTTCACCATCAATGCTTTCGGAGTAGCTCCCACCCAACTGTGGGATTCATGGTCACCTGATGGTGAGGTGATGGTGCTGAAGCGAGTTGAAGTTGACTTGCTGGATCGCCCCGTGACTTCGCTGGGCCTGGCCGCCTATGCGGGGACGGAAAATTCAGTGTATTCACGACTGGAACCGGGAAACATAGATGACCTTGCGACGTCGGCCCCTGACCGTTTTGTGGGGTACCGGAGTGAAGCTGGCGGCTATTCACGCTTTCTCTCATTCGCTTGGCGCAACCTCGGATGCAACTCTCTGACATGTCTTCACTTCGTAAATGCCGGATTCATGACTGTGTCTGTCCTAGCCATTGCTATTGGCGTCAGTCTTCTAGGAGGCACCGGGCTAGGGTGGTGCTGGCTAGCTGCTACAGCTTTTTC
>Ga0160422_10000997_pt1 | contig 17501 bp, 12 predicted proteins | sample Fk160mmetaG_FD_108192 | JGI IMG/M metagenome (GOLD analysis project Ga0160422, IMG submission 108192) | Marine microbial communities from the Central Pacific Ocean - Fk160115 60m metaG | ecosystem: Environmental > Aquatic > Marine > Oceanic > Photic zone | place: The Central Pacific Ocean... | reverse complement strand
TAGAAGATTGCGACAACGATGGGGTGCCCGACGCATGTCAAAACGGCGAGGACTGCAACAACAACGGCACTCCTGACCGATGCGAATCCCTCCACGATTGCAATGCAAACGGTATTCCCGACGAGTGTGAATTTTTCGGCCTGGAAGCCGTTTGTTGGGGACGATCGGAGGAGAATCAGTGCGCGAGTGTTTCTGGTCCCTCCTACCGCTTGTTGGACGCCGGGAGAGATTTCACGGTCGGATTGGGCTTGGATGGCAATCTGTTTGCCTGGGGGGCCAATGTTCACGGTCAAACCGATGTCCCCAACATCGAAAATGCCCGTGCGGTGTCGGCCGGCTGGTGGCACGCTTTGGCCCTGCTTGACGACGGTCAAATCATCGGCTGGGGTTCCAACCAATTCGGTCAGTCGGCCGCGCCTCAGGGTCTTCGGGCTCTGCAAATTTCGGCCGGAGACGAGCATAACTTGGCCATTGATACCTCTGGGTATGTGGTGGCTTGGGGATCCAATACGTTTGGTCAATGTGATGTTCCTAACCTTGGTGTTTGTGTCCAAGTCTCCGCCGGTGGTCAACACTCTGTGGCCATCCGTGAAGACGGCACTTTGGCGGCTTGGGGTTCCAACTCAAGTGGTCAATCGGTCCCGCCTTCTGGAGAAGTGATTTCGGTGAGTTCGGGCACCCGGCACTCCATCGCCCGTCGATCTGATGGATCACTCGTGGGTTGGGGCTCCAACTTGTTTGGCCAGCGTTCAGTTCCTTCTGGGTCGTTTGTCGATGTTGACTGCGGTGATTGGCACACAGTTGCCTTACGCCCCGATGGATCGGTGGTTTCCTTTGGTCGAGACTCAGATGGTCAGTCGCAGGTCCCTTCCGACGTGTTTCTTCGTGATGTCACAGCAGGGGGTCGTCACTCGATCGGCCTCCGCTGGTTCGACGACTGCGACAGCAATGGGATTCCTGATCAGTCGGAAGTTGACGAAGGGGATTGTGATGCCAACGGCGTCCTAGATGTGTGTGAGCTTCACAACCAAGATGGCAACCAAGATGGTGTCCTTGACCAGTGTCAATGTGCCGAAGACCTGGATCAGGATGGCGGCGTGTGGCTTTCGGACGTTCTCCGCGTGCTCTCCGTCTGGGGGCCGTGTTCTGGGGGCTGTGCTGAGGATCTCGACCAGGATGGACAGGTGGGATATACCGATCTGGTCCGCCTCCTTTCAAATTTTGGTCTCTGCCATTAAGGGATCTCGGAGGGATTCATTTTGCCTGAGCGGATAGGCTGCACGCTGTGTTGTCCCTGAAAGCACGTCTGATGCATGCCTTGCTTGCCGCTGTCCTGTGGTCAGGACTCGCCCTCGGTGCTTGGATGAAGCCAAGCGAGAAGGGGCACGGCACCCATCGTCAGTTGGGGCTTCCCCCATGTTCGTGGATGCTGATGTACGACATGCCTTGTCCTTCGTGTGGCATGACCACCGCAGTCTCCAATGCCGCTCATGGTCGGTTGTGGACTGCTTTTCGAACCCAACCGGCGGGAGCCACCATCGCAGTCCTCACCTCCGTGGTTGCCGCTGCGGCCACCATTGGAGCGTTGTATGGAAGTCCACTGGTGGTCTTTTTGTTCAGCGCTTTGACGCCAAGTGCAGCTTGGATGGCTGGCGGGGGACTTGTTCTGGCTTGGATCTATAAAATTCTGGACCACCAAGGCTTTCTCAATTGATCACCCTGAACCGCTTCTTTTTAGTTCTCGTGATGCCCTTGCTCTCAGGATGCGCGGCCTTTGGTCTTGCTTCGGCCATAGGCCAGTCCATTGAGGAGCAGACGGTCATGGAAGTTGCCCCTGAGTATCCCTATTTGGAGGGAGAAGTGGTGGCGGTTTTGGTTGATGCGGATCTTGGTATTCGTTATGAACATCAAAACGTGGTGCAGACAGTCGGTGCCAGCATGGCCCAGCGTCTGCTTCAGCAAGCCGACTGTCGTGTCATCAACCCACGACAGATTGCATCTTGGCAACTGCAGCGGGGGGAGTGGAATTTCACTCCCGCCTCGGAAATCTTTGATGAGCTGGGATGCACTCGATTGGTGGTGATCGATTTCATCGAATACCGATTGAACCCGCCTGGAAACCGATTCTTGTGGGAGGGCTATGCCCTCGCCACCGTGAACGTGTATGAGGCCGACGGATTTGATCCGGATGGACCGGCCGCCATCATTGATTTGGAAGTGGAATTCCCTGATGTGGCCCAGCTGACCCGAGCCGAAGCAAGTGCTGATCAAATTGAGTTGGGGTTGTTGAACAAGTTCATCAAAGAGGCGGGATTTCTTTTCTACCCGCACTGGGAAGCCAAATTCCCTGATCGATACCGGGGAAATCCCATTCCAGTCGGCAATTCCAAACGTACGGAGCCACCAACGCTATGACCCGATTTCTTTTGTTCACGTTGGTTGGAGTTCTTACGAGTTGCAATGTAATTGCCCCGATCGCGGCGGTGATTGAGCCCGAAGATACCACCGCCCGGGCGTATCGCCTGCCGAACCGCCCTTGTGTGATCTTTGTCGAAGATCGGGTAGGTGCCATTGGCATGAATTTACCTGGGGTTCGTTCTCGTATTGGCAAACAAGCTACGGCGTATCTGCTCGGCAATGAGATCCACACCCGGATGATCGAACCGGACGATGCTCTGCGTGTGGCGCAGGCTTCAGATCGTGCCAGCGAAATGCTGTCGCTTTCAGAAATTGCCCGTCGCTGTCGCGCGGACTTGATGGTGAACGTTCAAGTTCGAGCGTGGGCTTTGGTTGGCCAAGACGGGGTGCCTCGGCCCACCGCCACGGCTGTGGTCCGAGTGCTTGACATGAACAAAAGAAAGCAAGTCTTCCCCGATTCAAGTGGCGACGGCCGTGAGGGATTTGTGGTGGCACAATTGGCCATCACCGATCCCAACAAAGTGCAGTCTCGACAAGACGCTCGCCGGGTGAATCTTGAATTGGCCGACGAACTTGGTTTGCAGATCGCTCGTCTGTTTGACGAGTACATCACGAACCCGTTGGGCAAGAACTTGCGATAGCTCTTTAGCTTCCGATGAATCGAAGGATGTCGTCGTACTCACCGATGGCCGCTTGAGTCGCGTCAAAGATATCGCTGATGGGGCTGTTCTCTGAACCCGGCCCGTCTTGGCTCGAGAAGAAAATCCCGTCTGCTCCAGCGCTCAAGAGCAACATAGAGCCCCGTGGCTGGGTGTACAGGTCGTTTGGGTTGCCGACGCCTTCACGAATCGCTGGATTGGCCAAGATGCGTCCGACATTGCCCTCGAAGAAAGCGGTGTTTTCTTGCGACAAGATGCATGTGGCATTGTTGTTGGAGAAGGCTTGTTGTTTTCGAAGCTCGCCCAGTCCGCTGAGGCCAGCTTCAAAGTAGGGGGCCGCGCCTTCGGTACGGAATTGCCAAGTCTCAGGGTTGCCGTCGTTTCCAGAGCGGTTGTTCGGGAGTACACCGACCGTTCTTTGCCGTCGAAGCAGCGCCAAAGGCTGACCCCAGGCGTCAACCACATCAACCAAGTTTTCTTCGTCACCCACTTGACCAAAAGCCTTGACCAATGTGCCTTGGGGAGGCGTGAAGTAGGAGGGGTACTGGCGTCCACCAATAAGCGGACCATCTCCGAGCAACTCGGAATTGATCGCAAACTTGACGGTGATCTCATTGTTCCCATTGCCAAAGGACATTTCGTATCCGTTGAACTGGACGTAGTCAGGATGGACGCCAAGAATTCGGTACCCGCCCATCATGTGGTAGAGGGCGTTTTCCAGACTGCTGATTCGAGGGATGCCGTTGTTGGCTTCCGCGTCTTGGGCCAGCAACGCCTCGGGGACCACTCCTGGGTACTGGCCATGATCTTGGAAGAAGGTTTCGCAGGCGGCCGCAAAGGCTTCCATGGTTGACGTGGTTTGGGTCGCTCGAGCCCGCTGCTGGGCTGAGGAAAGAGCGCTCAACAGAAGTGCAGCCAGCACCCCAATTAGCGCAATGACCACAAGGAGTTCAACAAGAGTAAAAGCGCGGCGGTACATTGGCGTCTCCGATCGGAAAATCAAAGTGTATCGGCGTAAACCCGAAGCTTTCACCTTACAAGCCTTCAAGTCGGGCTGTTATTTCAATGGCAGTCAGTGCTTCTACCACTTCGCCCAGTTCACCGCCCATGATCTTGGCCAGTGGCCAGGAGGCTTCGGCCCGGTGGTCGACGACGATGCCCTCCTTCCAGCGGTAGGTCCGGATCTTTTCGGCCCGTTGGCCCCCTCCAATCAGACCCCGGCGTGCTTCTGCTCGGGCTGCCTCGGATTCAGATCTCCGCTTGTCCCAGATACGGGCTCGAAGAAGATTCCACGCCCGCTTTCGATTTTCAGATTGGCTTTTGGTTTCCTGCATTCGGACTTCGATGCCGGTGGGCTCGTGGATCAAGTGAACCGCGGTGGCCACTTTGTTCACATTTTGGCCACCCGGTCCTTGGGCGGTGGTGATCATTTCTTTCACCTCCCCGGGATCAAAGGTCAAATCAACTTCTTCTGGTTCCGCCAACACGGCCACGGTTGCGGTGGAGGTGTGGATGCGGCCCTGGGTCTCGGTGGCGGGGACGCGTTTGACTTGGTGGGTTCCAGATTCAAACGCCAGATGACTCCAGCATCCTTCGCCGTGGATGCGAACAATCGCGAACCGAAGACCGCCGGCCTCGTTGGTCCCGTGGTCATACGCCTCAAACGTCCAGCCGCTGCGCTTGGCGTACGACTCGTACATCTCCAGCAGATCCCCGGCCCAAAGTCCAGCTTCGTCTCCGCCGACTCCAGCTCTGATTTCAAGGATCAACGCTCCGATACGATCATCTTCGGCACGGACCAACGCGGCCAGCATGCGATCAAGCAAGATCGGGAGTTCATTGGCGGCCGACTCACGTTGTTCTAGCGCCAATTCACGGAGCTCCGAGTCTGATTCTTCCGCGAGCATTTGCTCGGCTTCTTCTTCTTGTGCTTTAAGTTTTTGGTATTTCGCGTATCCCAATGCGGTTGGATCAAGAGCTCGACGACGCCGGGCCAAATCGGCCATGCGTTCATGGTTGGTGAGGATTTGTGGATCGTTCATGGCTTCACCGAGCCGTTGCCATTCATCGGCGATTCGAGCAAGGTGGGGGAGATGGCGTTCAGGGTCGTTCAAGATGCAGTCAGTATGGCTGGAAATGGAACACGCCGCGGCTTTGCCGCGGCGTGATGATCTTGAGGAGTGGATCCCGAGGAAAAACCCACGAGCAAATCACTTTTTCTTGTCTTTGAAGTAGCCGCCCGCAAATTTCTTCTGAAACTTCTCGACTCGGCCGGCGGTGTCCACGAATGACTGCTTCCCGGTGAAGAACGGATGCGATCCTGACCAAATTTCCACGGTCATTTCCGGAACGGTGGCACCTACGGTCATGACGTGCTCACCTCGGTAGGTGATTTTGCAGTCGTAGTACTTGGGGTGGATGTCCTTCTTCACGGCGAAGCTCCAGTTCTCACGTAGCAGGGGAAAGGTCTAACCCTCTTAGGGCGGATCGACCATTGTACCCGATATTCAGCCTCCGGCAAGGGGGGGTTTGTCTCACGCCCTGAGGGGCGATCTTGAGTTTGACCAAACCCCGGGTATTGGTAGAATGATGGGCTCGGACCTTCTCAGGCCCGATTGACATCCTTTCCCCGATAGCTCAATGGTAGAGCGAGCGGCTGTTAACCGCTAGGTTCCAGGTTCGAGCCCTGGTCGGGGAGTTTTCTTGCCACGGTCTTCGTGGCTTTTTTCTTGCTGGTGCTTTTCTCTCTGTATTCGCATAGGAAGAGACCACTCGCTCGCACCCAAAGAGCTCAAAAACCATCTTGACTTGTTGACTCAAAATCAACCTTCGTTAAAATGAATTCTGGCATCCAGAGTCCCACGCGACCTCTTGAAGTGTGGGCGGCAACCGGGTCGAGCGCGATCACGGTGCCGAGGTCAGCCCTTTCAGGGTGATGCGGCAAGCAGGGCTATGCCTTGTGCAGCAACATCAGCGCTCGTTGACGGTCAACGGCACCCTTTAAGGCTGATGCCCCTCTTGATGTCATGGAGATTTCACCATGACACGTACGAATACACCCACACCTCTGCAGCCCAGCGATGAAGTTGAGGCGGAGGCTCTGCGGCGGGCCATTCAACTCGCCGATGGGCTCTACCCGCACCAAGTGGAAGGCCTTGCCTTCTTGCTTGGCCGACGTCGAGCAATCCTAGCGGACGACATGGGGCTTGGGAAAACCCGCCAAAGCATCTTGGCCATGCAGGAAGCAGCACCTCAAGGGCCATGGCTGGTGGTCTGCCCGGCTTCAGTGAAACGAAACTGGGCGCGCGAAATTCAGACGGCTCTCGGAGGCGAGCAAACGGTCACCGTGGTTGGTGCTGAATCCGTGCCAACAAAGTCCTACACCGGATGGGTGGTCATCAATTACAACATTTTGACCAAACACCTGACGGATTTGAAAAAGTTGCCTTGGGCCGGGTTGATCTTTGACGAAGCGCATTATCTCAAAAACCACACCAGTCAACGAAGCAAAAATTGTCGAAGCTTGGTCGACACCACAGCTGGGGAACCCGCCATCCATTGTTTGACGGGAACGCCGATGACCAATCGGCCTCGTGATTTGTTCCCCCTGCTGCAGATCGTGAAGCACCCCATGGCCCGCAGCTTCATGTCGTTCGCAAAAAAATACTGTGACGCCTACAACAATCGCTTTGGGTTGGTGACCGACGGGGCAAGCAATCTGGATGAATTGTCCACCCAATTGCATGGTGTCATGCTGCGGCGAAGAAAAGATGAAGTTCTGAATCTTCCGCCAAAGTTCAGGCGCTGGCTTGAGGTGGATGTCCCATTGGGTACCGCGGCCAATGAGATGCGGCACGTTATCGAGATGTTGATCAATGGTGTCGCGGATCAACATGCCGCTGAGCACTCAGCGGTGACCAACAAGCGTGCCAATCATGACCGTATCCACCTTCTGGCCCTGCTGACCAAAGTCCGTCAAAAGGTGGCCATGGCCAAAGTAAAAGCAACCACTGAATATGTGCAAGGTGCGATCGACCAAGGTGAAAAAGCAATTGTTTTCACAAGTTTTGATGCCCCTGCAAAAGAACTGCAAAAGGCTTTCGGTGATGAAGCGGTCCTTCTGACAGGTTCCACCCCTTCCGATCGTCGTCAAGAGTTGGTCGACCGATTTCAAAATGATGACGACGTGAAGGTTTTTGTGAGCAATCTGGTAGCAGGAGGAACCGGGATTACTCTGACGGCGGCCACCCAGGTGGTTTTCAACGACCTTGACTGGGTGCCGGCACACCACTGGCAGGCCGAAGATCGTGCGTATCGGATTGGCCAAACCAAAACCGTCAATGTGACCTACATGGTCGCCACCGATACCGTTGACGCTTTTGTTCAGCAAGCATTGGCTGTAAAAACAAAACTGGTTGAAGCGGTGGTCGACGGCGATCACAGAGTTCAGCTTGGGGAAACCGATATTTTGCGAGATTTGGAGTCTGCGCTTCGGCAGATTTCTCCCGGTCTGGCCGATGCCAGCGTGGTCGAATCTGATGATTCCAAACATCGGAGTCAGGACTGGGCCAAGAGTATCCTTGAAGCTGCCGGCGAGCATCTTCGTAGTCAATTCAAAAAAAATGGAGACTTGAACTTGGACGAAGAGCCAAAGGGATCGGCGGGAGATCGCCCGACGTTGACTCCGGAAATTCTTCGTTCACTGGCTCAAGCGATTACTGGACCAAAGTCCAGACATTTTGAATTTTCAAGCTCTCGCGACCCGTCAACGAAATATATGGTTTCGGTTTCTGGTGGCGAAGTTGATTGCACTTGCCCGGGATTCCAATACCGGGGTACATGCCGACATGTCATTGAGGTCAAAAACAAACTCGCCTTGAAGTAACTTCGGACTCTACAACCCAATCAAATTCATCGCGGTGGTGAGTATCTTGTATTTTCGGGTCTCACCACCGTCTTCGCCCCGTTCGCTTGGTGTACGTTTGGAATTCACAGTTAATCGATACCTGAACAAATCCACTTCGATTGCATCGATTTACTCCGACCCATCAAAGGCGTGATTCTTAGGGAATAGGAAAATATGACAGATTTCATCAAGTCGATCTTTACTTTTTGTTTAACCCTCATTCTTACGGAATTGGCATGTGGATTTGCCATGTTCTATTCGGGCGACATCCCTGTTTCTAATGCTGAAGCTAAGCCTTCAGCAGGAAAACGCTCCTCAAGAAATGTGGTCTTTATCCTCGCCGATGATCACCGCTATGACGCGCTTGGATTTATGGGCCATCAATTTGCTGAAACACCACACTTGGACACCATCGCCAAAAATGGGGTGCATCTCAAAAATGCTTTTGTAACCACTTCCTTGTGTTCGCCCAGTCGTGCTTCAATACTTACTGGTCAATACACCTTCCGTCATCGTGTGATCGACAACAATCGGTTGGTGCCTGAGGGCACCCGGTTCTTCCCTCAAGATCTCCAAGATGCCGGTTATGCGACTGGATTCGTGGGCAAGTGGCATATGGGTGGACACCATGACAATCCTCGCGCCGGCTTTGATTACTGGGTGAGTTTCCGGGGGCAGGGACATTACTTCCCCCCTCATTCGGAATACACAATCAACGTCAACGGAGAGCGAGTGCCGCAAGATGGTTACATCACCACGCTCTTGACTCGTCACGCCATCAACTTTCTTGAAGCGCAACGTGACAGTGACCAGCCGTTCTTTTTGTTTCTGTCTCACAAAGCCGTCCATGCCGATTTCCAACCCGAAGCAAAGTATGACCAAAAATTTTCATCCAAACCCTTTCAGAGACCTTCTGACGAAGAACTGGTGCAAGGAAACACTCAAAACCTTCCCCGATGGCGGCTGGATCAGAGAAACAGCTGGCATGGCGTTGATTTCCCCTATCACAGCCAACTCGATATCGAGCAGTACTACAAGCGGTATTGCGAAGCCCTGTGTTCCGTTGATGACAGCGTTGGTGCTGTTCTAGACCAACTCAAAAAGATGGGTATACACGACGAAACTCTGGTCATCTATATGGGAGACAACGGATTTATGTTTGGCGAACATGGACTCATTGACAAGCGTGTTGCATACGAAACCTCAATCCGCGTCCCCTTGCTGATGCAGTGCCCCGAGTTGCTTCCTGCAGGTGCGGTGGTCGATGATATGGTTGCCAATATTGATATTGGCCCTGTGATTCTTGAAGCCACGGGCCTCCCCAAACCTGAATCAATGGATGGTCAGAGTTTTCTCAGCCTTGCTCAAGGGGAGGCGACAAATTGGCGGAAATATTTCCTTTATGTGTATTACTGGGAAAAGAATTTTCCTCAGTCTCCCACCGTCTTCTCTCTTCGGAGCAATCAATTCAAATACAACACCTACTACGGGCTCTGGGACACCGATGAATTTTTTGATCTTCAGGCCGATCCTATGGAGCAACACAATTTGATTCGTGCTCCCGAACACCAAGCTCGAATTCGATTAATGGAAAACCGCTTGTACCAAATGATGTCAGATCTTGGTGGTATGGAGATCCCTCTCAACCAACCATCCCGCGGTTCCCAAAATAAACGTCTACGGGTTCGAGGCGGTGATCGATCCGCTGAATTTCCAGTTGATTTTGTCGTCGATGAGCCGCTCAATGACGGCGCGCGCTGAGTCTTTTCTATCCATCCTGAAAATACTCGGGCAGTCCTTCTGCCGTGAAACGAGCTGCCGTCGTTTCTGCTGTCTGAACCCCGGTTGGTTGATATGAAGGTTTTCTTTCCGGTGATCCTGATGAAGTTGCTCATTTGATAGAACCATTTTTCATAAAAGGTTAGAATTGATTTGTTCCTGGGCTGTAAAGTCCGGTTCCTTTCGCCGACCGATTTTGGCTTTTTGAGCCAGTCCTAGAGAATTTCCCGATGCATTCCACTTTTGCATGCCCCAAAGAACTTCAGCACAACCTGTTTGAAGGGCTCAGCGCCATGTTCGGACGTGAAGTGCCTTTGTATGACAAGTCTTTGGCAGTCAACCAACGGTGCAATCAGGCTGTTTGCGATGTGCTGTCCAAAATATTTGTGGGGTTTACTCGGACTGAATCTGAACTCCTTCTTACGGGTCGTGAACGCCATGGTGCAATTCGTATCGGCCGTGAAGATGAATTCCGATGGGTGTCTCGATATTTCGGCTGCTTCGATATGGAGCCCCATGACTTTTACGATATGACTGCTTTAGGGCAAAAGAGTCAGCCCGTGATCTGCACTGCCTTCCGGTCGCGCAGTGGGCCGGAAAACCGGATATTCGCCTCACTGCTTCGTCCAGAATACTTTGGTGATGAAACTGCTCGCCGGATTGCTTCTGCGCTAGAGTCTCGACAGGTCATCTCGCCACAAGTTCAATCCGTCATAGAAAAAAAGGAGCGAGATGGTGGGCTTTCCCTTGAGGATGGAACTTTTTTAGCTCGTCAAGGGTACGAAAAAATATTCTGCTGGACGGGTCTGGCATCAAACCGTGATTTGTACGAAGAGCTGTGCAGTTCGGGGTACAAGATTGCTGCAGATATATGTTGTTTCCCCTCTCACCATTTAAACCACCTCACGCCAAACTCCTTGTGCATTGATTTGTACTCGTTGGCAATGAAATGGAAATTGGGAGAAAAAAACAACTCGGACTTCACTACCGAATCTCATGCCATTATTTCACGTCTGGCTGACCGGGTTGACGGTCACTGGATGATGCTTCATTTCCCGGAGCTCACACATCATTCTCTTCAGTCATACTTCCGTGCTGAAATACCTCAGCAGGCAATCGAAGAGATTGTTTCGGATCTTTTTTGCTCTCTCCAGCATGAATCGCTAGATCTCTCCGCGCTCCCGCACAATGGTTACAAAGACCGAACGGAAGGACCAGACGAAGCATCACCAATTCTTCTTCGCCAGGATTCTTACCGAGCTTTGACCGAGGCCATTGCTTTCGTTGATGAGCCCACTCCATTTGAATCCAGTCATACCGCGAGGTTTGGTGAAATCGAGCAGCGTTTTTATGCCACAACAACACTTGGTCGATCACTTTATGACTCATGTTTGGCCCAGCGTGATGAAATTTCAGATCCGGAACAACGTGATCTGGATCCGTTCGAGACCATTCCTAAAGACCTCGAAACACTCGTTGTCGAGGGCCTGGTCTATGCCAAGTTTGAACCTAAACCAGACACGGATGTTCAGAATTCTGGTGGATCCGTCATGAGTGTGGCCGACTTGATGCGTCGCGGATTGTTGCTCTACCGTGGACAGCGTTACGAAGATTTCTTGCCCTTTTCCGCGGCGGGTATCTTCGCAAGTAATCTTGATCAATACGGCACTGAGTCAGTTTCTGAGTCCAACGCTTCTTACACCAAGGAGTATTTGGAGTCCATACTTGGTCGCTCCATAGTCGATCCGCAAGCTACATATGCGAGTGTGCATCAGGAATCTCTCAAGAATGCTCTGTCGTGCTTGGGGATCTCTGTTCCATCACAACTTTCGATGTGTTCTGACGATTAAGACGATGAACCCTCGGGTCGCTTCATCAGGCTCATTGGTTATGCTTCATGGTTCATGGTTTCAATTTTTTTGTCATTGTTGTTTGGGGCATTTGATTCCGATCTCGAACCGGGGTTGACACTTCGCATTTGGGATATTGGTCGGCCCGTTGAACTTTTGGCAGAAATCGGCCCCGGTCAAACCCCGAATGTTGATCGATTGGTAAGCCAAGTCGATTTTTCGGGGGCGGCATCTTTTGGCTCACCTGCCGATTACTTCTATGTTGAACTAAGCGGGATGCTCAAAGTGGACAATCCGGGCGAGTATGTCTTCTCCCTGTCCAGTGATGATGGTTCGCGTTTGTGGATTAACGATGAGGAAGTGATAGATCACGATGGTGTCCATCCCGCCCAGCCCAAGAGAGGATCTCTATTTTTGAAATCTGGTCAGGTGGATATTCGAATCGAGATGTTCGAAAACACAGGCGAGGAATCGCTCCGATTGGAGTGGAAGACCCCGTTGAGCCAAGAATTTACTTTGGTCCCAAAAGACGTTTTTCTTACAAAAAGGGGAGTGACCCGTGTGGTTTCCCCTGGACCTAAAAAGTACCTAGACGGTCGTCAAAGTCTCCGCCCCGGGGATGGCCTTGTGTTGTCTGGCGTTCACCCGAGCTGGGATGTCGAGCGTCTTCGACCTGAAGGCTTTGAGCCGTCAGTAGGTGGTATGGCTTTCCTCGACGACGGCCGTTTGTTGTTGTCTACATTCACGCCCGTCAACAACGGGGTGCTTCGCAAAGCGACCAATGGAACGCTTTGGGTCCTTGGGGGTGCCGTCGGGGGGTCGTGGTCTGATGTCACGGTTCACAAAATTGCAGATGGGTTCCACGACCCCTGTGGTGTTGTGGTTGTGGATGGTGAAATCTTTGTTTCTCACCGGGAGGGTATTGATCGGTTGTGGGATGAAAATGGTGATGGGACATATGAGTCTCGTGAAGTCTTCGCCCAACCGTGGGTCGGAGACAATTACCACCACTTTTCGTTCGGTTTGGTGCAACATAGAGGCTGGATCTACGGAACCCTTTCGACCGCGATTTATTTCAACAACACCATCGAAGCCGACAGGGTTGAAGGATCGGTGGTTTCGATGAACGGCCCCAATCCCCCAAATCGCGGGACGGTGTACCGCATTCATTCGAAGTCAAAAAAACTTGAATTCATCGCGGGAGGCTTTCGTACTCCCAATGGCATCGGCGTCAGCGAGAATGGCCACATCTATGTTGCTGACAATCAGGGCGCCTGGCTGCCCACCAGCAAGCTTGTGCATGTGCAACCAGAAGAGTTCTATGGCCATTACAACGGATTGGCCTCCAGCAAGCGATATCCAAATGGAGGTTATCGCAGTCGGTATCTCACCAATGGGGAATCTCCTCCTGCAGTTTGGCTGCCCCAGAATGAAATCTCGAACTCACCGACCACACCTTTGGAAATTCCCAATGGCCCCTTTGCTGGGCAATTCTTTCTGGGCGAATTAACGATGGGCGGTATTCGCCGGGTGCAACTTGAGGAGGTTGAAGGAGAAGTCCAAGGGGCCGTTTATCGATTTACCCAAGGGCTGGAGTGTGGGGTGAATCGTCTGCTCTGGGGGCCAGACGGTTGTTTGTACGCAGGGGGAACGGGTTCGAGTGGCAATTGGAGCTGGAACGGCACTCGATTTGGGCTGCAACGATTGAAACCAAACGGGAAGACCGCCTTCGAAATCCACTCGGTGCGGGCCCTTTCTGATGGCTTCACCATCACCTTCACCAGTCCGGTTGATCGGGAGTGGTTGGGCGATCCAGATCATTTTGCCCTTCGTCAATGGCGATACCACGCCACCGCGCAATACGGCGGGCCAAAACGAGACGAGCAGCGTTTGGTGGCCACCGAGGCGATCGCATCAGACGACGGTCTTTCGGTTCGCCTCAAAGTCCCCGGTCTGCGAGAGGGTTCGGTCGTTCATTTAAGGATGGATCCCCAAAGCGTAGACGGTCAAGCACTCTGGTCCCAAGAGACCTGGTACACCTTGAATCGAATCCCTGTAGGACCTTCGGCGTATGAGGTGGACCTGCAAACTCTTTCAGCACTAAGCGCATTCGAACATGGCGACGTCCGGCTTGAGACCACATTCACGAGCAACAGCGGGAAGTCTCCTCGGTTGGCATTTCACAGTGAATACCCGTTGCCGCAAATGCTGCTGAGTGGGGATGGGGGCGAAGAGCATCACATTGAAGCCATCTTTCTTGCCCCAAAATTTGATCCTGAGGGCCGAATACTGGTACCGGCTTGTCTCAAGGAAATGCGTTTGAACAGTAAAGTTGTGCATTCCAATGTGTTCTACGAACACACCAATGGAAACCGACCGGCAAAATCTTTCGGTCCGCTCAGTCGCGATGATGATGATGGGTGCACACTCTCGAAGCTCAAACTGGTTGTCGTTGATGATGAGGTCGAGATGCCCTCGGTTGAGGGCCTGCGAGTGTTGGTATTCAGTAAAACCCAAACTTTCAGACACGACTCCATTCCCGATGGTCATCTGTGTTTACGACGTTTAGCGCAACAGCATGGGTTTCAAGTCACGTCTACCGAAGAATCTGAACTGTTCAATCGTCAAACTCTAGAAGAATTTGATGTGGTTATTTTTCTGAACACTACTGGTGATGTGTTGAACGAACACCAGCAGGCTGCTTTTCAGTCTTGGTATCAAGCCGGTGGCGCTTTTTTGGGGGTCCATGCTGCTTCTGATACTGAGCACGAGTGGGATTGGTTTGGTCAGTTGGTGGGAGCGCGATTCCGTTGCCATCCTGCGGTCCAGCCAGCTCGGTTGGTCGTGATGGATCATGAGCACCCCGCAACGGCTCATCTCGGTCCAACTTGGGTCCATACCGACGAGTGGTATGACTTCAAATCTAAAGGTCCGCATGAAGGCTGCAATTGCCTTTTGCGTGTTGATGAAAATACGTATGCAGGTGGACGGACAGGAGCTTGGCATCCGATGGCTTGGTCGCACGAATTCGACGGAGGACGCAGCTTCTACACCGCGCTTGGACACACAAAAGCGACATTCTCTGAGCCAGCATTCGAGCAGCATGTACTCGGCGGATTGGCGTGGGTTGCCGGTCGCCCGGTCAATTCACAGCCTTAGGTCATCAATTCTGTTCACTTATGCCGAAAAAGTACACGCTGGACACCACATTTTTGCGACTTATCCGCTGAGGAGATCTCCCCATGTCATCTTCCCCCAACCCCTCACGCCTGTTCAACGCCAGTTGTCTTGCCTTGATTGTGACTGCAATGAGCTTTGCCATTCGCGGTGCGGCTATGGGCGCATGGACCGAAGAGTTTGGATTGACCAACGAACAAGTGGGATGGATCAATGGCACCGCGTTCTGGGGATTTACTTTGGCCATGTTGTTTGGAGGCCCTTTGTGTGATGCGCTCGGCATGCGGCGGATTGTCGGCTTGGCTTTTGTGGGTCACTTGGCGGGAATCTTGCTCACGATTTTCGCTTGGGATTACTGGAGTCTGTTCGGTGGCACGCTCCTGTTCGGTATTGCCAATGGATCGGTTGAAGCTGCTTGCAATCCTTTAATCGCCGCTTTGTATCCAGCAAACAAAACCACCAAACTAAATCAGTTCCACGTTTGGTTCCCCGGCGGGATTGTCATTGGTGGTCTGGTGGGATACCTCATGGGCAAACTTGAGTTGGGGTGGCAGGCCCAATTCGCCACCATGTTAATCCCCTTGGCTGCGTATGCCGTCCTGTTTGTTGGGCAGTCCATGCCGAAGACCGAACGCGTCGAGATGGGGGTTTCTACCGGAGACATGTTTGCGGCCTGTCTGCATCCGGTGTTTTTGCTGCTGGTGGTCTGCATGTTGTTAACCGCAGCCACAGAACTCGGACCCAACCAGTGGATACCCAACATTTTGGGAAATGCCGGTGTCTCGGGACTGCTTGTCTTGGTCTGGATCACTGGACTGATGGCGGTGGGTCGACAGTTTGCCGGTCCATTTGTCCATCGCCTGCAGCCCTTGGGCATGTTGCTCGGCAGTGCGATCCTAAGTGCGGCAGGACTGTTCCTGATGAGCCAGACTTCAGGACCAATGCTGTTTGCTTCGGCAACGGTCTTTGCCTTCGGTGTGTGCTTCTTTTGGCCCACCATGCTGGGCTACACCAACGAGCGCTTTCCCAAGACAGGTGCGTTGGGACTGGCCATCATGGGTGGCGCGGGTATGCTCAGTGCAAGTTATGTGTTGCCCGTCATTGGACGTTGGTACGACGATGGAATTGCCGCACGAATTCCAGATGGAGTCACGGCTGAGGCCTTACAGAATGCTCCAGAAGAATCAGAAAACGCTTTGCAATGGGCAAGCATTCAGGCTGATGCTGGTCTTGAAGCCTTCGGCCAAGTGGCTTATCTCCCGGTTGGGTTGGCGGTCATTTTCTTGGCCCTTTTTGTCTTCTCGCCGAAGGCGGCCACGACCAACCCCCAAGCACCGCATGAATGATGAAAAGAAATGCTGCGTCCCGTTTGGGGTATTTCTTTTTTGTCGAGTGAGTTGGTAGGATCAGATCCCGGTCGCTCGAGATAAATCACGAATGGAGTTCACATGATTTTTCGCACTTCGATGTCGCTCTTGACGCTGTGTTTCCTCTTCGGCTGCACCACCACTGGTTCATCCGAAGAAGGCCTTAGTTTGCGTATCAAGTCGTACCAGTCTCAAATCATTGAAGATGAAGTTACCGGGAGCAACCTTGTCATTGTCGGCGCAGCCGATGGCACTCGGGCCATGTCGGTGGTGAATTCAGGTAGGCCGGGTGACCGTGATGTTGATGCTTCCACCATTTTCCCAATCTGGTCCATGTCCAAGCCGATCACCATCGTGGCCATGATGACTCTGCATGAGCAGGGCAAGTTCGACTGGAATGATCCGGTTGCGGATTACATTCCTTGCTTTGCCGATCTCGTGGTCCAAGACGGCGATTCTGTGCGTCCAGCAACTGAGCCGCTCCGCATCGAGCATCTGATGGCCCACCGCTCTGGCTGGGCGTATTACTCCGGCTGGGAAGACGGAGTACCAAATACGAATTCGATCAAAAATCCCGTTCCCCCTGGTTATGACCGCCCCCACACCAATCAGACACGGTTTAACGATTTGCAGTCTTACTGTGAAGCCATCGCTCAGGAGCCGTTGGCCTTTGAGCCTGGTTCATCGTTTTTGTATGGCATCAATCAGGCCATTTTGGGTCGATTGGTCGAGATCTTTTCTGGTCTCTCTTTCCAAGAATACCTGACCCAAACCCTGTTTGAGCCTTTGGGGATGGTTGACACTTCTTTTGTTATGGATGCCGAGAAGAGATCACGGTTCCAGCCACTCTGGATCAATTCGGAACATCTGAAGGGTTACACGTATCTCTTGAACGAGCTGACCTACAGCCCAACCAGCCAAGCGCATTTTGGTGGTGAAGGATTGGTCTCTACTGCAGTTGACTATGCAAACTTCTGCGAGATGCTCGCCAACGGCGGTGAGTTCAACGGAAATCGAATTCTGAGCCAAGACAGTATCGATCGGATGACCACACCTCTGAGCAAGAACATCATGTCGGAGATGGGACGCCCCTCAGGTATGGACATGGGGTACAGCGTTTTTGTGATGCGTGATCCATCAACGGAAGGCAATGCTGCTCCTCAGGGCATTTTTGGTTGGTCTGGATACCACAACACCCACTTCTGGATTGACCCCACCAACAAGATGTATGTCTTGTGGATGAGCCGTGCCCGCGAATTCAGCTTTGAGATTCCTGCTGGCTTGCGGAAAGTGGTTTACGGATCTGCCGAATGACCGCTCTCGCCTAGAGTGACGGTATGCCTTT
>Ga0160422_10000996_pt1 | contig 17515 bp, 13 predicted proteins | sample Fk160mmetaG_FD_108192 | JGI IMG/M metagenome (GOLD analysis project Ga0160422, IMG submission 108192) | Marine microbial communities from the Central Pacific Ocean - Fk160115 60m metaG | ecosystem: Environmental > Aquatic > Marine > Oceanic > Photic zone | place: The Central Pacific Ocean... | reverse complement strand
TGGCGCTGCGCCGTGCCGAGAATGACGGAGAGGTGTGGCCCGTCGAGCAGGGCAACGTATGGGCGATCCGGTTGGTGGGCTTGCAGTTGTCAGCCATATATTTCTGGGGCGCCGTCGATAAAACGCGAGCTGCATATCTGGGGGGTGACCGCCTTGAACAGCCCGTCATGTATCTGTACTTTGGCTCCGATTATCCCGGTGAGTGGTTCCATTGGGTCGCCATCGTCATGGCGTGTTCCACCGTCATGCTCGAGTACCTATTGGCATTTGGTCTCTGGATTCGAAAGTTCCAAAAGCCCCTGATGGTGTTGGGGTTCATGTTCCACGCGGGTCTGTACTACTTTCTGCCCGTGACCATCTTCTCGATAGCGTCCATGGTCGCTTATCTGGGATACCTTCACCCGAATGCAGTTCATGCGGCAATCGACCGTATGTTGGGGTCTCGGAACATCGAGGAGTGAGCAGCAGACGTTTAGCCGGTGGCCTGTTCGCTCTGAATGGCATGGAACGCGTTGATTGTGCGTTCGATACCGTTGTCGTCGACATCGAGATGGGTCACCACCCGCAACGCACTGGCGGAGACCGCCAAACACCGGACGCCGTGTGACTCCAGCGCGAGTTGAGCCCCCGGTCCATCCTTAACGTCCACATAGACCATGTTGGTTTTTGGGGACTGAGCCCGGTACCCGGCGCGGGCGAGGCCGTCCGCGAGCATCGATGCCCGTTGATGGTCTTGATCAAGGCGGTCTATGTTGTGCTGAAGAGCGTAGATTCCTGCGGCAGCGAGCACGCCAGCCTGCCGCATGCCACCACCCAGAGCTTTGCGCACCCAGCGCCCTCGTTCGATGAGGTCGCGTGATCCCACGAGAAGGCTGCCCACGGGTGCCCCGAGGCCCTTGGAAAGGCAAACGGAGACGGTGTCAAACGCCTGAGTGCGTTCGGCTGCAGACGTAGCGGTGGCGATCACCGCATTAAAGAGGCGGGCTCCATCAAGGTGAGCCGACACCTGCCGAGCGTGGGCCAGATTCCCCAGCGCATGCAGCGTCGCGATCGGGTAGGGGGTGCCGCCACCACGATTGGCGGTGTCTTCGGCGCAGACCAGCCGAACCGGAGCGAAGTGAGGGTCTGGCGGGCGAAAATTAGCTTCAACATCAGAAGGGTTTAGAATGCCGGAAGTGCCCGCGATGGGACGGATCTGCACACCGGAGATCATGGCGGCCGCGGCACCTTCATAGTTGAAGGGGTGGGCCCCCGCTTCCATCAGGATCGCATCACCGGGCTGCGTGTGGAGCCGAATGGCGATCTGGTTGGCCATGGTTCCACTCGGTGTGAACAGGGCCGCATCTTTGCCCAGCATCTCGGCTGCGAGATGCTCGAGGCGCTGCACGGTGGGATCGTCCCCGAGTACATCGTCTCCGAGGTCAGCGGATTGCATGGCGAGCCACATGTCTGCCGTCGGGCGGGTGACGGTGTCCGATCGCAGGTCAACGGGCTTCATGGTGTCCTCACAGTTTGATCAACGATGGAAGGTATCCATCTGGCAGTGGGATTCCAAACAGAGCCAATAAGGTGCCTCCGATTCGGGCAATGCTGCCGGATACGATCGGCCCGGTTTCTACTGCCAAGTGCACGGTATCGGATGGCGCATAAACCCAGAACTGCACGGGGTGCAGGGAGTGGCTCGTGCACGGTACCGCGGTGTACGCACCAGACTTCTTGTCGATGTTGAACATTTGGTCGGCATTCCCGTGATCGGCGGTCAACAACAAGATGCCGTTCGAGGATTTAACAGCATCCATTAGACGTCCGACTTCCGAATCGACACAAGCCACAGCATCAATCGTTGCCTGAAGATCGCCGGTGTGTCCGACCATGTCACCGTTGGCTAGGTTGATGCGAACATGATCGTAGTCACCGGACTCGATGGCCCGAACAGCCCGGTCGGTGATCTCGGTCGCACTCATCGTTGGACGGCGATTAAACGGGACGTTGACCGATGGGATTTCCTCCCACGTTTCGCAGGCGGGCTGCTCACCCCGATTGCCGTTGAAAAAGAAGGTGACGTGGCCATACTTCTGCGTTTCAGAGATGGCGAATGTGCGCAGTCCCGCGGCCTCGAGTTGCTCTCCAACCGTGCAGTCGATGGCGGGTGGCTCGACGAGATAGTTGGGCGGTATCTGGCGGTCCCCATCGTATTGCATCATGCCAGCGAAGAACACCGATGGATTCGCGACTTTGGTGAATTCGTCGAAGTCCTCTCGAGTAAAGGCTTCACAGATTTCGATGGCCCGATCGCCTCGGAAATTGAACAAGATGACGGCGTCGCCGTCGTTCATGCCATCGTAGTCTCCAACAACGAACTCGGGAAGGTATTGGTCATCCACCGCATCGTCTTCGCTGTACAGAGTTCGGATCGCTTCCGAGGCGGACGAGAACCGTCGGCCCGTGCCTTCGACATGGACGGCCCACCCCCGTTGGACCATGGGCCAGTCAGCGTCGTATCGGTCCATGGTGATGTGCATTCGGCCGCCTCCCGAGCCGAAGGCGTAATCTCCGTTAAGAGACGACATCAGCGCTTCGATGGGTTCGATGTACGTCAACGCGGACCGTGCATTCACATCCCGCCCGTCGGTTAATGCATGCACCCGAACGCGGGGCACTCCGTCCGCCGCTGCCTGCTTGAGCATCGCGTGGAGATGGCTGATGTGACTGTGGACATTGCCGTCACTGACCAGTCCGATGAGGTGCAGTGTGGGAGATTTAATTGCCTTCTTCCACGCGGCGGATCTCCAGATGCTCTCGGTTTCAATGGCATGGGCCACAAGCTTCGCCCCTTGGTCGAAGATGCGCCCCGCACCCATGGCGTTGTGCCCAACCTCCGAGTTGCCCATGTCTCCGTCCGAAGGCATGCCTACAGCAGTGCCATGGGCTGACAGCAGCGTCCAAGGGACATCGCGAGTCAGAGCATCCATGTTGGGGGTGTCAGCCAAGTAAACAGCATCGCCTTCGTCGTGTCGGCCCCAGCCAACACCGTCGAGGATGCACAGTACAACGGGTCCAGTAGTCATGGGGCCGGCCTAACCGGTAACGGTTGGTGCTTCCCGAATAAACCGGGTGCTTAGCGCTCCGGTACCGACGCACATCGGCAGAATCACATGGGGGTACACTTCAACAAACAGCGCCACCGACTTCCATGCGTCGAGCCGGGAGGGCTGCCACGCATGAGGCTGAAAAAAGAAAAACACAAACACGATGGCCATGCCGATCGGTATGGCGGTCAAGGCGCCCCAGTACCAGCGCATCCAAGACGCAGTCAGAAGTGGGCTAAACAATGAGGCCACTCCGAGGCCAACAAGTGCTGCGACACCGACATGCGTGCTGAAGGCATTTGATACTGCTGATGGCGAATCGGGGAGCGTGAGCACGTAGGCGGTGAATCCGGAAGCGGTGGCCCACAGCCAGACAAGGTGCCGGGCTTGAAGCAAAGCAATGAGCATGGACGAACCTCGGAACTGGAGAATGCAAGCATACAGGGATTGCGGCTTCGCGTGGATCCCACTCTTCTGTTAAGGGGACTCATCGGGTACATGGGTCCGGTCTCGCGCCCCACTCTGTGGCGTAGAGCGACCCGCGCGCTCGCATTGGAGGGTATCGATGAGCAAGCCTAAGCTGGTGGTGGAATCCATCCCTGAGCCGACCCCGGAAGAACTGCGCTTGGCCTATCAGGTCGGGGCGCGGTCGCGAGCCCTCGAGGAGCACATTGTTCGGCTCGTTAGCCGTGGGGAAGTCAAGTTTGCGATTTGGGGTCCGGGTGAAGAGGTGCACGGCACTGCCACTGCGCTCGCGCTGTCCAAGGTGGTCAACGACATCGAACACTTCGGCATGGTGCCTCACTATCGGTCGGGTTCTCTTTGCTCGATGTGGTGCGATCTCAACGACTACACAAGCTTTTCTCTCGATGTTCTCCGTCAGCAGTTTTCCAAAGACACCGACCAGATGAGTCGGGGGCGTCAAATGGTTTACCATTTGGTGCTCGATGACGTGGGTATTCTCCCCGTGCAGTCGCCCGTGGGCATGCAACTGGGCAAGGCCGCTGGCTATGCGATGGGCTTCAAGGTCAAAGGCATCGACGACGGGATCACGATCGGAATCATTGGCGATGGAACGAGCGCGGAGGGCGACTTGCACGACGCGATGAATGCGTGCGCCGTTTGGAGTCTCCCCACAATGTTGATGGTCACGGACAACGGGGTGGCCATTTCCACCAATCCTGACGAAGGCAGAGGAATCAAGGACTTCAAAGCCTACGCGGAAGCCTTCGGGATGAAGCACTTCACCTGCGATGGTCGAGATTTCTGGGATGTCTACACCACCATGTACGAAGCGTTTCTCTACATTCGAGATGCGCAGGCACCGGTGGTCATGCATGTCCACTCGTTGCCAAGATTCAACGGCCACAGCTCGGCGGCTGATGTGACATTCGACTTGGGTCAAGATGACCCGTTGATCAAGTTCGGCGAAGCGCTCGTGGAACGTGGAGTGTTGAGCGCAGCCGATGTGATGAAGCGCATCGAAGGGTCGGGCCGAGACTTCTTTGCCCATCATGATCTCGGCGATGTGATGCGTGCTGAAGACGAGGTCATCAAAGCGTTGTTGGACCAAGTCCGCGCCGAGCCGGACCCCGCGCCCGAAAGCATCCAAGAGCACATTATGGCGCCGTTCCCAGAAGTGACCGAACGCGCAGGCGAGGGGACCACGAACATCACCTACGCTGGCGCGATTCGGGCCGCTCTGCATCAGATTATCGAAGAGCAGAACGGCGTCATTTGGGGTCAGGATGTGGGTCGCCTCGGCGGTGTGATGCAGGCCACAGCGGGCATCAAAGGCGCGCACGCAGATCGGATCATCGATGCGCCGCTAAACGAACCGTTGATCATGGGTACAGCCTGCGGAGCCGGTCTCCACAAGGACATCACAGTGCTTCCAGAGATTCAGTTTGGCGACTACTCCCTGAACGCCTTCCACTGGTTTGTGCACATGGGAAATTTGTATTGGTGCACCAATGGAAACGCCAACTTCCGGACCATCATGCGAACCCCAGTCGATCCTTTTGGGGGTGGTGCGGTGTACCACTCAATGAGCATCGATGGCTATTTTGCCCCCATTCCCGGCCTTGTGATTCTGATGCCGTCGACCAGCTTTGATGCCTTCGGGTTGCTGCGGACCGCGGCAGATTATGGTGGTCCAGTACTGGTATTGGAGCCGAAATGGATGTACCGACAGACGTTGGGTCCCGCGTTTCCCGGTGAGCCTACCGACGCGGATGAAATTGCAAGAATGCGAAAGGGATTGATGCGTGGGGAGATTCCATCCATACCGTCGGATGTTCGCGTCCCGTTCAGCAAAGCGGCGGTTCGCCGGTCGGGGTCCGATGTGACCATTGTGTCATGGGGGCGCGCCGTGCACACCAGCATTGAAGCGGCCTCGACGCTGGCTGAAAACGGTGTCGAAGCAGAGGTGATCGACCTGCGTACGCTTGTGCCTCCGGACCTCGAGACTGTGTTTGAGAGTGTCGAGAAGACAGGTCGGCTTGTGGTGGCCGCTGAGGACCGCGCATTCGCTGGGCTGGTCCGGTCGATTCAGGGTCCGGTCGTCGAGAAGTTTCCGGGTGTGCCGACTGTAGCGCTCGGCCAGAAAAACATCCCGGGCATTGCGCAGTCGCTTGTTTTGGAGGATGCAACCATCCTGACGGCCGCCGATATCGTTTCGGGTACCGCACAAGTTCTCGAGACAAAGGTGAGCGGGGAAACCACCACGGTGTTTATCCCGCCTCGTTATTTCATGAATTGAACTGGGGCACGAATACGAAAAAACGCCGGCGACACGCCGGCGTTTTTATTTGGAATGCCTCCCTGCACCGGACGGCGTCCCCGGCTGTTGGGTCCCCACCTCAACAGCACGACACCCCGCCGACCTTGCGGTCGGCGGGGTGAAAGCGGCTATCGAGAATCCATCGGGTCCACTTCAGAGGTTTGCGCCAGCGTCCAACCCGCGCAGCGACCCGCAGGGGGGTGAGCGCCGGCCTCTCGTGGCGTTAGGGGGGAACTCAGGGACATAGGTGGGTCGACTCCGAACGAAGTCTCCGTCACCATCACCAGTTCTAGGGGCGGTTTGCTTGGCCTTTACCGCTTGCCTCCCTGACTTTCTGTGCTGTGCACGCAGTCTACGAGGCCTTCCCAGGCGTGGTGTTGCTCGCGATTGCCCGCGAGACTTGACCCTCTTTCCTTCCCTTCGCCTTCAGAGGCTAAGGTTGGTCCGAGCGGTTCGATCCGTCGATTCCCGCGACGCCAGCAGGGCTGCCGTCTGAAACTCGACCGGTTCGAACTTCCTCTCTTGTGGTTTTCCAAAGAACGCCCCTCCGCCGAAGCCCATCTTGCGTCCTGTCCCGCGCACAGACCCGAGGGTCTCTGCGCATCGACCCGCCACTGCCACGTGTCGAGTACCTTCCGCCTCTGTCGTTTCTCACGACTCTGACGGGTTGCTCCGCAAGCTGGTCTGCAGGTTTATTGCACCCTGCTACCGGCCTTGAGGTTCAAGCGGTTTTGCTCCCAATCTCGCAGTCGCTGCTTTCGCATCAACGGCTCCCTTGGTCGTGCCTCACGCTTGCCTTCATACCCTTCGAAGCTTTTCCCTTAGTGACAGCCGTCTCGCGTCCCCGCTCGACCTTTCCCTCTCGCCGTTACGCCTTCCCGCTGTTTCCAGTTGGGGCGCGCGACCTCAGGGCTTTGCTCCATCACCAAGTCCGTTGCCGCTCTGCCGTGTTGCCACGACCGCCGGCCCGATGCTCCCTTGGGCTTCGTTCCTCTTCAAGGTTCTCCCTTCACCCCGAGTGCTCCAGTGAACACCCCCGAGGCGTCACCGTCGTAACGGTTCCGCCCTTGGACGCATTCAACATGTGCATGCGTCCTGAGTGTGCAGACCACTTTCATGCTCTGCGTGGCAAGCGATGCTTGCCCACCCCAGTCGTTGCCATCCGAAGACGACGCCGACGACGAGCCGGTGCGATGCACCGCCCGCCGGCCTGCCGACCTGCGCCAGCCTGCCATTGAGGTGTTCGAGTCGGCCTTTCGTGCACTTTCGCGTCGTTCTCGAGCCGATTCCGATGGAATCCTGCCCGAGTGACGCGGTGCTTCAAAGACCCGCTCGGGAAAAAGTGGCGTTGTTTCTCGTGTCTCCTAATCTCAGTCGTCGCCCAAAGGGCAACTTCCTGCGATCGCTTGCGAGGCCAAATCTGGTCACTACCCACCGAAATGAGTGTTGAGCCTGTGTTGTCTCGCCAAAGACTCATCGCCCGTTGACCTGCGCAGGTAGCCTGCCGCCGTCGTCCGCCGCCCGAAAGCTGCGGTGGGGGATGATGGAACTTCGTCGTCCGGGTCGCCTGCGAACAGGACGGTCCGAACGCCGCGGTTCCTGATGAACCGCCGACCTTCATGAGGTTTGTGACGTCAAAGAACAGTTGAGTTTGTCGCCGGGGCGCCGCACTCCAACCGATTTATCGGTTCAGCCCCGGATTCCCGAAGCCGGTCACATGTATTGCACAACCCGTGCCAACTTTGCGCTGCGTCGACGTACAGCGTTTATGGAAAACTCCACCGAGAAGTTAATTTCCCATAGAGTTTTCCATAGGGGTGTGACGCAGCGGTAATTGCAGCAGTAAATATAAAAAATAGCAGTAAAAACAGTTATTTGTATGTTTGTAACCGATCGCTTGAAATGGGATCTAAATTTCCCATTCATCCGCAACGCGAATGAATTCCTCCCACGCCCAAGACAGGCAGTGCCGACACCGTTAGGATCGGAGTCCCGCCCGGACTCGGTCCGACTCTTCCCACACCCATCCCCGTTGAATCATGTCCATTGACATCAAATCTATGCGCCTTCGGTCGATCAGTGAGTTGGTCGAGACCGCCCACAGCATCGGCATTGACAATGCAGCAAACCTTTCGCGCCAAGAGTTGGTGTTCGAGATTGTGCGGCACCACGGATCATCGGTACGTTCGGCCGCTGGGAACGGCGTTCTTGAGATCCTTCCAGACGGGTTTGGCTTCTTGCGGTCTCAGGAGTGCAACTATGCGCCGGGTCCCGATGATATTTACGTTTCGCCCTCCCAAATTCGAAGGTTTAATCTCCGGACAGGCGATCTTGTTGGCGGGCAGATTCGAGCCCCCAAAGAAGGCGAGCGCTATTTCGCGCTGATCAAGATTGAGAGCATCAACGATGCCGTACCCGAAGGGACCCGAACCAAGCCAGTGTTCGATGTTTTGACTCCGGTGCGGCCGCTGAGCCGAATCCAATTCACAAACGGAATCGACAACGTCACGGCCCGATTGATGGATTCCTATCTACCCATGGGTTTTGGCCAGCGTGTCGCCGTTGTGGCACCGCCGCGGATTGATCGAGTTGGGTTATTTAAGGACTTGATTCTGGGGATTCGCTCGAATCATCCGCAGGCCAAGATCATCGTGTTGCTGCTAGATGAGCGCCCGGAAGAAGTGACCGCGCTCCGACGGAGTGTGGAGTCCGAGGTCTTGTTTTCCACCTTCGATGAGCCTGCAGGGCGACACGTTCAAGTCACGGACATGGCCATCGAGAGAGCGAAAAGAATGGCGGAGCAGGGCGATGACGTCGTGTTGTTTGTGGACTCCCTTTCCCGCCTTGCACGTGCGGCCCATGCGTCGTCCCCTGCGGGCGGAAAGATGATGAACTCCTTGGTGGACATCACGGCGCTGCAGTGCGTGCGCCGGGTATTCGGGGCTGCCCGTTGCCTTGAAGAGGGTGGAAGCTTGACGTTGTTTGCAACGCTGCTCATGGGATCAACCTTCGACGAGGTCGTAGCCGAAGATCTCATGACGGCCGCCAACGGGGTGATCCGCATGGATGGGGATTTGGCCAATCGTGAACATCACCCCGCCGTAGACCTGTGGGGGAGCAGCACTGGTGCACGGGAAAATTTCCTTACGGACACGGAATTGGATGCGGTCAAGGCGCGTCGTCGTGGACTTCAAGGCGACGCAGAACGGGATTTGGAGAGCGCGATTCAGTCGACCAAATGACTGAAGGGATCCGATTCTGCCTTGACAAACGAGCGCAAACCGGCAAATAAGGGCCGTCCAGCTGCGTGCAGGAGAAGTTCCGGCACGCCGACCGCATTCAGGCGGAACGCTAAACGCCCATGGAGTCACCATGAAGCCCGATATTCATCCCGATTACCAATACGTTGTATTCCAAGACGCTGCGGCGAACTTTTCGTTTTTGTCTCGCTCGACCATGAAGTCGGAAACAACCATCAAGTGGGAAGATGGGAACGAGTACCCGCTGATCAAGCTCGACATTTCAAGTGCATCGCACCCGTTCTACACCGGCAAGCAAAACATCGTCGATACTGCCGGCCGCGTCGAACGCTTCAAGCGCAAGTACCAGATGTGATGACGGGCCTCAGGCCCCATCGCAAATCACAAATCCTTTCAGCCGAGATTGGGCTCACGCGATAAGGGGTGCGCATGTCGATGCACCCCCGCGAAGCCGCCCGCCGTATTGAAGAACTGGATCAGCAACTGATGGACCCTTCGGTTGTGTCCAATCAGCAGCGACTCAAAGAGGTGTCTCAAGAGCGTGCGCGGCTGGTTCCCATCGTCGAGGTGTGGACCGCGTTGTCCAAAGCCCGGTCGGAGCTCCGAGAGTCCCGCGAGCTCATGGAGGACCCGGAGTTTCGGGAGATGGCTCAAGAAGAGCATGACCAACTCACGGTCACGGTGGAAGAGCTGCAGAAGAAGCTGCGGATCGCGCTGATACCGCCCGATCCGTACGAGGGTCGTGACATTCTTATCGAGATTCGAGCCGGAACAGGCGGGGATGAGGCCGGGCTGTTTGCAGGGGATCTGTTTCGGATGTACGCCCGCTATTGCGATGGTCGTCGCTGGAAAACCGAAATCATCTCCTCATCAGAGGTGACCGTCGGAGGAGCCGGCGGAAAGGCTGTTCAAGGATACAAAGAAGTCATCTTCCAGGTGTCGGGTGATGATGCATACAAGTATCTCCGGCACGAGAGCGGTGTTCATCGCGTGCAACGAGTGCCCCTGACGGAGACCCAAGGGCGCATCCACACATCGGCTGCGACGGTTGCGATCATGCCGGTGGCTGAAACCGTCGAGGTCAACATCGAGGACAAGGACCTTCGGATCGATGTCTTTCGCGCATCAGGTCCCGGAGGCCAGTCGGTGAATACGACCGACTCTGCGGTCCGGATCACGCACATTCCAACCGGTGTTGTGGTGCAGTGCCAAGATGAGAAATCTCAACACAAGAACAAGGCAAAGGCCATGAAAGTGTTGGCGTCGCGTATCCTCGAAGCGCAGGAGGCGGAAGCTGCAGCGGAGCAAGCTGAGCAACGTCGATCGCAGGTAGGAAGCGGTGATCGTTCGGAACGCATCCGGACGTACAACTATCCGCAGAATCGCCTCACTGACCATCGGATTGGACTGACCCTCTACAAACTCGATCGGATCATGGAAGGCACGCTCGATGAGGTAGTCGATGCAATGATGGAAGCCGTGCTGCAGCAAGTGCCGACCGATATACCTGAAGACGACGAGCAGTAAGTTACGGACGTTCGAGCCATACTGCACTCGTTATGGCCCAGTCTGCCGGTCCTTGTGCAATGGCCACAACCCATGGCACCGGTGGCAAGGCGTGGGTGACCGGGAGTTCATCGGTCGACCAGGAGGCCAAGGCCTCACCGCCGGGACCGACGAGTGCGACGTGGGTCACATCACCCGCCGCTTCCAAGCTCAGCTCGGCAATCGGGCCGCCCGTCTCATCCGTCCATGCCCCATCGTGCATATCGCCCGGGCCGTATCCGCTAACATTGAGTTGAATGTTGGGGCCTGTACTCGGTGTGGACCGACCCTCGAGCATGGCTCGAAGAATGCCATCCCGCACCCGAGAATCCGTGTGGACCCAGTTTGTTTTGCCAATCAGGCCGATGGGCATCCAGCGGTCGTAAGCATCTGCGATGGTGGAGAGATCTGAAGGCGATTTGATCACCAGCAGATCAGGCGACTCGGTTCTCCTCAGCGCGTCGCCGACGTTGCGAAACCAAGCGGTATCCACAGCCGTGTATCGTCGACCGGCTTTTGACATCCATGGAAGCAGGTCTAGCGTGTCCAACGCATGCCACGGTGCTGCACCGTGTGCGGCTGATCGAGAGTCCCGACTCCAAGGCCAAGCAATCACTGTCCCTTGAGGAGTCACGGCTGCGGAACCGGCATGGGATGGGATTGCGGATTCGGAGGCCGGAACGCCTTCGGCAACCTCATCTTCGGCCACCAATACTGCATAATCAAATCCTTCGGAAGCCAACTGGCTCAGCAGCGATTTTGAAGTACGCCGTTCGTATGGGCCAGGAGAGGCCGAAGTCGCGAACGCGACCCACGCGTCTCGGTCGATGACTGCATCCAACGAGGCGATAAGTGGACGAGTGCCGACCACCTCATCGAATGGAATCGTGTACGGTGTGTACCTCGGTCCCGCCGTAACTCGGCCTTCGCCCGGCCCTGGCCCCACCGGTACAGTCCCCCCTTCTGCAGAAAGGCTGTATTGCATATCGTTCCAAACGACGGTGAATGGGACAGCCTCTTCGGCCACCGTGATGGGCTCCACTTCGATGAATCCATGTTCACCGATGGGTTCGACTTGTCCGGCTCGGGCGGATGACCATGGAGACGGTTCGTGACCCGCAGTGGTGGCTCGGACCTCGGAGCCTTCGGGTGCGTAGTGGGCGGCTAGGCCGTCTTTGACCTCGAATCGGGTGAACATTGTGCCGTCGGTGCGTAGCTCGAGGTGAGACGCATCGGACTCAAAGGTCACGTTTGATTCGCTCGAAAAAATGTCGCGGGTCACAGTCGAACTCGTGCCGAGGTAAAGGGTGTCGCCGGTCCATTGAAGCCAGCCTCCTGCATCCGTGGGCGCCGAAGCGCTGGCAACCACCGTACCGCGGGGCCCGTGCGCCCAGCTTCCGATTAGTTCAGTCCCCGGATTGGGAACCAGTCGAACTCCATCTGCGCCGCTGATATGCAGTCTGCCGGAAAGCGGGTCCAAGCGGTAGCTCCATGTCCGGCTCGGATCATCGCCATCAGTCAAGCGAATGGTCCCGTCCTCGGCCATGATGTCTACTCGGTCGGGCCATCCGTCTTCGACGATGGGAACCAGCTCAATGATGTCATCCCCTCGCCGGTCCACGTCGACGTCGATGATCGTTCCGCCGCCACCGGTGAGTTGGGTCAAGCGGTTGGGTTGATTGCGGATCGTGAGCCGAATACTGGCGTTTTCCAAGACCCAGTCGCCAATTCTGGCTTCTCCGTACTCGGGGATCTCTGCAGTACAACGAATCTGCTTGGACCGCACCTCGCCCATCGCTGGCGGGTCCGTCAGGCACTCATTGAGCGGTTCACCGTCGACCGTTGGGTCACACCCGATGAGCCATAGCAGTGCGCCGAGCATCAATCTCCGACAAACTTGACGTTCACCGGAACCACGCGAGTCTTCTTGGACCAGCCCTCGGGGATATCACCGGTTGTCCATTCCCATTGGCGAGTTTCGCCAGGAGCGATCGGCTTATTGAACCCTTCTTCCATCGGGAGTCCCGCAGGCAGTCGAGTCGCGACGGCGGGCCACTTGTTGGATTTCAAGCTTTCGCCCTTGGCGTCGAGGTAGCTGATCATCACGTTCAAGTACTCGATGGGGGCGTCGCCTTTGTTGGTTACGTCGACGTAGAACCCATAGCCATCCAAGGGACCCTCTGGGTTCTCAGCGAGGTTGACGCGCTCCATTTTGGTGGGCCCGAGTTCGATCTTACTGCTGTGCTTCGCCATATTGAGGCGTTGCTTGGCTTCACGGCCTCCTGCCGACCGGCTGGCTGGGTAATCAGCGAGGTACTTTTCCCAAGCTTCGACCGTGTTTTCGGTGCGGGCCCAGTCCATCAGAAACGACCGGCGCTCCTTGACGGCTGCCTCGTTGAGCTTTCCTTTCGGATACTTTTCCAGATACGTGTCGTAGCCTTCGAGCGTGCCCGAGTTACGGGCGGCCTCAAGGTACAACTCCTCCAGCCGAATTTGCCCCATGCTGCGCTTCGGATTTTTTGGGTTTTCCGAGATGAAGGTTTCCCAAGCAGCAATCGTGTCTGCTTTTTGAGCCTTACCGTATGGGTCGGAACAGCCGACGAGCAGAGCGGTCATCAGTACAAAACGAGTGATCATGCGGTTCTCCCTATTGCATGGCCTTAGCGTGCCCGCGAAGAGGCGTCATTCAGCCTGCTTCTTTACCCAAGCAGTAGCCAAGGTGAGGCCCTTGTTTGCAAGCATGTTCTCAACGATTCCGGGGACCCATCCTTTCAGCCGAAGGTCGACGGAGTACTCCAGTCGCGATGCACCGGGCTTGCTGGGGGACGGGTAGACCAGCCAGTACCCAGTCGAGTCATCGACATCGGATTCCTTCGAGTAGTCCAGTTGCCATGAGAGGTACCCTTTGTCGGGGTAGAAATCGTGGTCGATGTAGTACACAACATCGAGGCCTAGGACGCTGACCTCGAACTCGACGAGAAACCCGCTGGCCTTGTCACCGCCGTAGATATTTGTCCGATCGAGGTTGTCAATCCAGTTGGAGTACCCATTGTAATCGACGATGACATCCCAGATTTTTGCAGGCGAAGCGTCGATGTCCATGATGGCGATTCCGCGCACCTTCGAGCCGCTTCGGACTTGCCGACGGACGGCCTTTCCAGACGCCAGTGTGGCGACCTCTTCGGTCGTCAGAGGGGTCGGTTTTGGATTGCTAAAACGCTCGCTGATGCCTTGGTGTGGGTGTGGCGAGTTGGGATCCGCGGCGGTTGCGAGGCCAATGAGTACGGTGAAGACAAGAGAGATCACAGGTCGTCCTTAGCTGGGTTCGGTCATGGCACGCCCGTCGAGCAATGCATTGAGTTCGTCGGCTGGTAAGACATCCCATTCGATGGCAACCTCCCGAACGGTTCGATTGGTCTTGAAGGCCTCTTTGGAAATGGCGGCGGCCTTGTCATACCCAATGGCGGGTGCCAGCGATGTGCAGATAGCGAGGTTTCGCTCTACGCTCTGCGTGCAGATTTCTTCGTTGGCTTCAATCCCGGTGACACAACGGTCGGTGAAGGTGCGAGCTCCATTTGCCAAGATTTCGACGCTTTGGAGCAGGTTGTGGGCCATCATGGGCAAGTAGACGTTCAACTCGAAGTTGCCCCCTTGGCCACCGATGTTGATTGCGACGTCATTGCCCATCACTTGAGCGGACACCATCGTCAGCATCTCGCACATCACTGGGTTCACCTTCCCGGGCATGATGCTGGACCCGGGTTGAATGCTGGGCAGAGCGATTTCGTAGAAGCCGGTCCGTGGACCCGATCCCAGCCACCGAATATCGTTGGCGATTTTCATGAATGAAGCGGCGATGGTTTTCAATTGGCCGCTGGCCTCTACAACCCCATCCCGCGCGCCTTGCGCTTCGAAATGGTTGTCCGCTTCGACAAAGTTCAGGCCGCACTCGGCCGCGATGTGGCCGATGGCTGCAGCGGGGAATGCGAGCGGCCGATTGATGCCCGTACCGGTCGCGGTACCACCGAGTGCGAGTTCCAGAAGTGCGTCACGAGCTGACTCTGCGCGCCGGATTCCATGGGCGACCTGCGCGGCGTAGCCACCAAATTCTTGGCCCAGACGAACCGGCGTCGCATCCATCAGGTGGGTTCGTCCACTCTTGATGATGTGGTCCCATTCCTTGGCTTTGATTTCGAGGGCTTGATGGAGGTGTTTCAGCGCCGGGATGAGATCATTGTGGATGGCGCATGCCCCCGCAATGTGAATCGCCGTGGGAATCACATCGTTGGATGACTGGCCCATGTTGACATGGTCATTTGGATGAACCGGCTCTTTGCTGCCGATGCTGCCGCCCATCAACTCGATGGCTCGGTTCGAGATCACCTCGTTGGTGTTCATGTTGCTGGAGGTGCCCGAACCGGTTTGAAAGATGTCAATCGGGAAGTGTGTATCCAGCTTTCCGTCCATCACCTCTTGAGCCGCCGCAACGATGGCGCCACCGCGACCGCTTTCCAGCAGTTCGAGCTCCATGTTTGCTTGGGCAGCAGAGCGTTTGATTAAGCCGAGCGCGAAGATAAAGCCCCGATTGAACCCGATGCCTGAGATTGGAAAGTTGTCGATGGCTCGCTGGGTCTGGGCGCCGTAATACGCGTCGCTGGGAACGGGAACTTCGCCAAGAGAGTCTTTCTCGATTCGATGGGTCATGATGTCTTCCATTAAGGTGGGTGCCGAGCTTCCGAACCATGTCTAATTGGTCTCGCGCTCGTCAGGTTCACATTCCTGTCCTCTGTCACGCAACCCGGCTTGAAAGCCAGCCGATGAGTTTGGCCAGATGGAGAGAGTTTATCGAAGAACTTTAGTTTCCCGTGGTCAGTCCGTTAGGGTTCCGCAGCGGAAGGAATCGAGGAATGAAGTCAAATACTCATGCGCCGATGGTGGGGCTCGCTGCCGTTGTGCTTTTGGTTGGGGTGGCTGTGTCCCCTTCGGGACTGGCCGAACCTTGGATCGCGTTCCTGACCGACACGGGGGTGTTTGGCGACACTGGGCCCAGTGACACAGCGCTTCCGGCTTCCGACGATACGGCGACTGGAGACGGCACGTCCGAGGACACGGCGTCCGACGTGGCGGATGCCGACGGCACCGGTGATACCGGTGGTTCTGGTGGTTCTGGTGGTTCTGGTGGTTCTGGTGGTGACACCGCAACCAGTCCTGAGCCTGCTGAAGATACCGGCTCAGGTGGAGACACGGAAGAACCGTCCGATACGGGTTCAGGTGGCTCAGATACTGGGGAGGCTGGCGACACCGCAGCCGCTTCCGAAACGGTAACAGAGGACACCGGGCCACCTGGAATGTCGGCCGCAGAGCTGGCGGGCGAACGCGGAGGGTGCGGGTGTGCTGCGGCCCCCCAGCCCGTGACTGCATGGGCGTGGATTGCGACCATCGCCATCGCATTGCGCCGGCGCATGATCGGCACGGCCGACGCGGACTAAGGCCCTAAGGGTTCTCGATGATGTGTTTGAAGATCAGGCAGTTGACCCCGATTTCGTTCGGGTCCCGATCACCAAAGATGGGACCCAAGTCCCCCTTGTTTTTGTCCAATGCTGCGAGGCAAGGAACCACTACGCTCCGAGCGATGGTGTCGGCAGTGCGTTCGAGCACCCAATCGCCCCGCTGGTCGTAGCCGTCGAGTACATCGCCCACTTGAGAGTTCTCAAAGTCGATGGCAATGTTGGCATCGCGGTAATCGACCCGGGTGAGGTCCGATGCCCAATATTTCGCGATGCGAGCAACCGACCCCATGGGGTCACCCGCGATCGGAACGGCCTCCGCGGAGTCACCGAGATGCTGAGTGAGGGCGCTTAGGAGTGCTGCGGAGCTGGTTCGCTCGTCGCTGCCCTGAACATAAATGCAGCCGGCTCTGCCTTGGCTAACCGGGTCGACATCCGTCTCGAAGTTGTCCTCCGGAAGCGTTGTGCCGGCGGCCGCAACGGTTTGCTCGAGGGCTTTCTCTCGCTTGGTCTTGTCTTCCGCCGTTGCTTGGTAGTTCTTTGTCACGAGCGCATCGGGCTGGGCATCCATCCCCATACTGATGGCCTGGCGGTAGGTCATTTGTATGGTGCCACGGACACATACGTCATCGCCTTCGGAGTCTGTGGTGTCGCTGAAGTCGCTGTTTCGCTTGGCCGGCGTACCGGCGAGCCAAACCAAGAGGTTGCGGGTGTCCTCATCGATGGATTCCTCGGATGTGATTCGCTCGCGCCAATCGGCGAAGCGGCCTGCGCTGGCACTCTTTCCCTTGGTCAGCCACCGAAATCGTTGTTTGTTAGCGAAGGCAGTTTTGGATTTCTTCTTCACCATGGTCCGCAACTCGTCATCGGACTCGAGCGCTTGACCGAGATTGATGCTGCCGCTCAGGACGGCCACAAGTTCCGCTACGGACAAGTCGCGCGAGTCGCCGCCGGTCAACTTCTCGGCGTAGGTCAGTTCACGCTCGCAGTTCTCGACACGGGTGTTTTTTACAACAAGGTCGGCTTTGGTCTTCCGGTTGTTGCAGCCCTGCACGCCTCCAAAGATCCAACCGCCTGCGATAGCGAGCCCAAGGAAGATGTTGCGCGGCATGAAAATCGCGCCGGATGTCACGAAGGTATAAACGCGCTGTGCAATCTGGGCGGGGCCAGTCACCAGAAGCGTCGTGAACAGTTGCCGCCGCCCCTCGGCGGTAAATGCGCTCCACTTTGGGGCGCGTTTCGCAAAGTTCTTCGGTCCGCCATCTGTTCTGCTCGCGGTTCGCTCCGGATGGGGAGCGAGTTCAACCTCGAAGCGCGGGCCACCGGGGGATA
>Ga0160422_10000995_pt1 | contig 17519 bp, 16 predicted proteins | sample Fk160mmetaG_FD_108192 | JGI IMG/M metagenome (GOLD analysis project Ga0160422, IMG submission 108192) | Marine microbial communities from the Central Pacific Ocean - Fk160115 60m metaG | ecosystem: Environmental > Aquatic > Marine > Oceanic > Photic zone | place: The Central Pacific Ocean... | reverse complement strand
GCTCTAGTATGAGAATACATGATGAATGGTGCGCTTTCTCCATCAAAGGAGAGTGCTTCCTCCCATCTAAATGTGAATCCCTTGTCAGGACTAACCTTGATTATATTGAAACGAACAGCGGATACACCGACTGCTTCAGCGATTGTTTCGATTTCATCTTTTGATAAATCGCTGCGAAGGTTTTGCACAACTGATTCAGCTTGTGCATGTGCTTCTTCAAGCAAATCATCCATAAATACGACATTTCCTTTCCTTGTACTCATTTTACCTTCTGGTAACTTAATGAAGGCATAGAACATTACCACTGGAACCCTATGGCCCAATTCATTCAGAGTAAGACCAACCTGTCTAGCTTGGAGTTTGTGATCTTCTCCTAGAATGTTGATTAGATTATCTGATTGTTTCCATTTCCAAATATGATATGCAATATCTCTAGTTGCATAAAGTGATGAACCATCACCTCTTCTATAGTAAAATTCTGTTTTACCTTTTAGCCCCCTTTGACCTAAGTCTAAGTAATGTGCGCCATTTTCAGCAACTCCATGTATATCCAGGGATTCAAACTCATCCATTAGCGCTGAAACAGTTCCATCAACAACAAATTTCGATTCTCTAGTGAAGGTGTCAAAAGAGATGCCCAGCCTAGAAAGCGTTTCAAGCATTCCATCTAGAACTGGTTTGTATGCCTTCTCAAATTGATCTAAAACGGTATTATCACCATTCTCAGATGCATGAACTAAACGACCTATTTCGTCTTCTATGTCACTATTCTCAGACTGCTTTCTCAGTAACTGTGCTGCTTGATAGTATCTAACTGTAACATGGTCTTTTTTGTCTAACCACTTGACGTTTACACCTTCTTGATCTTGTAAAATATCTTCAACTTCTTCATCGCTAAGGTTCTCTAAAGCCCAGGCGAGTACTCCCACTTGCTTACCCATATCATCAACATAGTATTCAGCAGTTACATCATTTCCGTAAAGGCGATTTAGTCTAACAAGTGTATCCCCTAAAATTGCGTTTCTCGCTCGACCGACATGGAATGGTCCGTTAGGATTAGCACTAGTGTGCTCGATTAGGACTTTTTTCCCACCATTAGCATCAATTCCAGACATGACCTTGCTAGCAAGCCATTGGGAATCTGCTGAAAAATTGAGGTATCCGTTTACAGATGAAACTTGAAATTCTCCCTTTATCTTCGATGAAAGAATATCAGCAATATCGTTAGGGCTTTTACCTACTTTTTTCGCAAATGCAAAACATGGTAAAGACAGGTCTCCCTGAGATTTCTCTCTACTTGGGACCAGCATTTTTACCCATGATTCATCTTCGACACCCAAGGAACGTAAAGCTTCCCTTAAAGGTCCAAGAATAAGTCCTCTGAGTACATCCATACTATCAACTCACATTATTGGATAACGTAAAACAGCCGCTAGACCACCAAAGCCAGAGTTTAGTTGTGAACCCTCCTCGGTGTCAGTTGAAATAAAACGCACCTCTGCACGACCTTTTGCAGCAAGTATAGACAACTCATCTATTAATGAAACTGAATTAACTTCAACTAAATCGTCACCTAATGCCTTACATTTTGGACACTTAGGTAAGGCCTCAGTCCTCCCAATACTTACTTTCCAAACATTAGAACAAGCATTACACTGAACTTCTACGACATTTTTACGCATACCTTCACTAATCAGCAACTTTGCTACTGCACCTTGTTCTAGTGCATCTATGATCATTTTTTCCCCGTATGTGGCTTTAGGGTGTGCTTTGACTAATTCTTCTAAGAACTCGTTGACCACTTGTCTCTCAGCATCGAGTTCAATTTCGCCCATGAGACCGCCTGCATTGTCTACTAATTCCCTTACTCCACTTTCGTTTGAATAACCCACATCAAAAGTGGTCTTGGCGATCTTTTTACTAATTTCGTGATGGAAATAATCATTCTTTACGACAAAATCTTTTGTTGCACCTGGACCTCCAATAATTATGGCTTGAATATTTTCTAATTCAGGCAACCAATACGAGCAAGCATGTTCAGTTGCACGTTTGTAGAAATTATGAGCAGCTTCTTCAATCAGCCTTTCAAACCTTTGAGCCGATTGTCCACCTTGCCTGTGCTTGCCCATTATGTTGGACACAAGATACTCCTGGACGTGAATCCTCTTACCACTAGCAATTCCATATGCTGCTTCAGCTCTGTCAATCACAAATAATCCGTATGATTTTTTGTCGATTAGCATTTCTTCAAGTTGTGTCAACTCAAATTTTGAGTCACAACGATACCTAAATGACAACAATGGTTGGGGTAAGTCATCAACTACGACTGTGATGTGCCGAGTCTTATTATTTCCTACAATTATGGAACCAGTAAATAATGCAATTCCTCTCTCACCTGCATCTCTATATTTAGACAATGCAGATATCGCCGATTCGATTGCTGCCTGCACGTTTTTCTTAGTTGATTTTGATTTTATATTTGCAGCCTGACCGTGCTCATTTTGTAACATCTGCCTAGCATCTGAAACTTGCCTGTCTGGTGGGATAATTACTGTCACTAACTCTGTGCCAAATCCTTTCATTTCTCTGAGGTCTTCCAAGGTTAGTTTCAACCTTAACCTGCGGGTAGCCTGTTCTTGTTCATCACTCATACAGTCTCCCCCTTGGCCTAAGGGTCAAGCCGGAGTCTTTCAAGGCTTCCGCGAAGTAATCATCATGAATGGCTTACGCACAGGATTAGGTAATGCCGACTCACATAATTGCACTCGGAGGTTCTCTTTTGCGCCCCGAAGAGGCAGAAAAGAGAGCTTCTTGGTTTGGGCAACTCAGACAAATGGCTGTTTACTTCGAAGGTAACGGTAGAAAACTAGGGATTGTTGTAGGAGGTGGATACCCTGCGAGGGAAGCAATAGAATTGGCAAAAAATACAGTTTCAGATTCTAAAAGACTCGACACTATTGGGATAATGGCAACTCGTCTGAACGCTTCCATATTGCAGCAATCATTACTTGAAATTGGATGTAATGTAAACGACACGATACCGGAAACAACACAATCTGCTGCTTCAATGCTTGACTCATTTGACATAGTTATCATGGGAGGGACAATTCCTGGTCACACTACTGATGCTGTCGCTGTTGCACTTGCAAGGGATTGTGGGGCATCACACTGTGTAATAGCTACAAATGTAAGTCACATTCATGATTCTGACCCTAAGAAAAACGCAAGCGCAAAAAAGTTCGATGAAATGACTCTTGCTGAATTGGCTGATATTACTGGAACCGAGGCGCTTAAACCCGGCGAATCAGCTGCGGTGGATCCAATTGCAGTTCAGTGGGCAATAAAATCCGCCATACGACTTGCAGTATTGGATGGTAGGGACTTATCAATTCTTGAAGACGCACTTGAGGGTAAACCATTTGTTGGAACTTTAGTTAAGGTGGATTGATACTATGGTAGATGCAAAAGCGATTAAAGATAAGGTAAGCAAAAAAATTAGCTCAACAAAATCAAAAATATCGTCTCATGTTTCAGCGCACAAGCACTGTAGAATATGCGGCGTGAATATTGATCACCGATCTGAAGAAAGAGTTTGCAAAAATCAAGAATGTGTCGAAAAATTGGAGAAGAGAGAACGAAATGACAAAGTTATGAGGGTTATGTTCTTCGTATTCGTGCTGATCTTCTTTGGTCCAATTTTGCTTAGTGCAATTGGGGCATTTGGTTAGTCTTTACGATGCCATCCCTCTGGAAGCGTCATGGCATCTGATTTACTATTTTCTTTACATCTACGCGCCATTTCAAGCCGTAGAGATGTAACACCAACGTTCTCTGTTGCAGATATTGTTACACAGCCCTCCTCATCCACCAAAATTGGTAGAAATGGCTCTCCCTCACCATCCCATTCGGATTCCGATTGCTTTACCTCATCCCAATTTACTGGTAAAGGTTCCATCAAATCTGCTTTTGAAACTACAACTATAATATCAATTTCAGGTAATAACGACTTAACCTCATCTAACAAATTATGCTGATCATCAAGGCTTGTTCCACAACTCTCTGAAATATCCATTAAGAATATGCATAAACTGCCAACATGCTCAATCGCAGCAATCGCTTGCATCTCGATTGCGTTTCTATCTGACATGGGCCTGTCAAGTAGACCCGGAGTGTCGACCAATTGGTGTGGCACTCTCCTATGGGTAAAATGGCCAACGTGCAATTGCTTAGTTGTGAATGGATAATGATTAACCTCCATTTTACCGGTAGATAAACTTGAGATGAAAGCACTTTTACCTACATTTGGTGCACCACACACTACAATAGTTGGGCAAATTTGGTCTATAACTGGCAATTTCCTCAGAATCATACGACTTTCATGTAGCCAGTCTAGTGAAGGTCCTACTCTTCTCATGATGCTAGATAATCTTCCATAGGCTTCTTTTCTTGCATCGTGCATTATCTCAAATCTAGCGGTTCTAGTTATCTTAGCAACGTTTTGTTTGGATATTTTACGCATCTGCTTGGACCCCCATCCAAGCATTGAAAGGTGGTGTCGATAATCATCACAACCAACACACGCATCAACCATGGCACGATCAAATATTGGCATCTGGTCAAGACTTGGCCAAGACCTCTCTGTGTCCTCCAAATACTGAGACATCACATCAGAGGCTGTTTGCACCATCCGAACCAATTGTTTCCGGACTCGAAAAACCTTGACAGGATCATCAACTCTATCTGCAGCTTTTTTAGCTCTGGAAAAGCCTTTGTCTAGCACTTCTTCTTCGGTGAGAATGGTGATTAAGTCTCTCCATATCACCTTCATATCAGCGCCTCTACATCTACGGGTAGGACTTCTGTTCTTGAATTCGTAGGTAAGACACTATGCGTCAGACCTTAGAAGGAGAAGCCCCTGATAGGTTCCATGGCGGACTTACCAGATTGGGCGCAGAGTATGTGGGAAGAACTTGGTTCACCTGATTTAGACGATGTTGAAAGCGTTCACATAGGTGACTTGATGGAAAGACGACATGGATTAAGAAAGGACGATTTAGTTGAAATTCAATTGGATACAAGAGCACTTAGAGAAGGAGAAGATAATTGGGTAAAAGGACGACTATTGTCCTCTGGTAAATCTTCAATCGAACTACTTTCAACAGACGGTAAGCATGTTTACCTATCAAGAGAGGTTATTGTTCGAGTAGTCTTGATAGCTCACACACGTCCTGCATACATAGATGATAAAGAATTACTCGAGTTTGAGAGAGCAGACCAGAAAAGACGTTCAAATCTGCATGAGAGAGTCGAAAAGAAAACGAAAGGGAATGATGATTCTCACCTATGGGGCTGATTTTATGTCACTAGACAAAAAGAAATGTATACCTTGCAGTGGAGGAGTCCCAGCATTAAAAATGCAAGGAATTATGCCCCTGTTAAAACAGATAAATCCTGACTGGAATTTAATTGAAGAACATCATATTGAAAGGGAGTTCTCATTCAATAATTTCGCAGATGCTCTAGACTTTGTCAACTTAGCTGGTGCAATATGTGAGGAAGAAAATCATCATGCTGATTTTGAATTATCTTGGGGCAGAGTAAAAGTCTCAATTTTCACTCACAAAATAAATGGTTTAGTAGAGGCTGATTTTATTTTGGCAGCTAAAATTGATAAAATTTAGGAGGGTCCTTATGACCTCATTAAATGAAATTATTAAATCTCGTAGGACTATCTATAAATTTAGTGAGAAAGAAGTTCCTCGGGAGATTATTGTAAAGGCTCTTGAAGCAGCATCAACTGCTCCATGTCATAAGCATACACATCCTTGGAAATTCTATTCCATAGGAATAAAATCCAGAGAGAAGTTGATACCTGAAATTGTTAGACTTGCAGTGATTAAAGCCAATAAAAAAGGCACAAAAGACGTCGAAAAAGCCTCTGATAGGGCAGTTGAAAAAATCATATCCGCTCCTGTGTTGTTTGCTGTGACTTCTAAATTAACCCCGAGTGATCCTTTTAGAGAAAAAGAAGACTACGCAGCAACCGTTTGTGCATTACATAACATGGTGCTATCTTTCTGGTCCAATGAGGTAGGCTCGCTTTGGTCTACTGGTTCTATAACTAGAGAAGAAGAAACATATCGAATACTCGGTATTGAGAAAGAAAAAGAGGAAATTATCGGTTTCATTAGAGCCGGTTATCCACATAGCACGCCCACAGTAAAAAAGCCTCCATACCAAGAAGTTACTATTGAGCTTGAGTAATTAGAGTTTTACTGGCCGGGTTGCTCCACATGCTTGGCATTTGAGCAGAGTTGTCCTATCCTGTTTGATGAAATGAGTGTCGGGTGCATTACACTGAACACATTTTATGTAGGCATTGACGTAATTCACAATTGCTTTTTTTATTCTCTTAGGAGGTATTCTTCCTTTGAATCGAGCCCTAGGACCGTCTCTTGATCCAGCAGTACCCAACTCATTCAACATGAACTGATACACGTGATTAGCATCTCTATCCATGTGGTTGACGACCTCAGTGAAATTTCTCAGTATGGTATTCGAACCTTCTATCATAATCTGAGGATCTGGTAGTGTCCATCTCGCTCTGTTGGAGATTTCTTCCGGAATGTTTGACCGTGCGCGGTCCAATAAAGACTCATAATCAAACTCGGACATAAACAACCGCCCGAAACTGTTCCATTTGAGACTTTCCGCATGATTACATTGAAGATTAACGATGGTTTCATCATTGTATGGCTATTAGATTGTAAATATGGAACACAAAAAAAGCATCGAAGGGCTCAGGGATATGGTCACTAATCTACGCAAAGAAGGACTCAATTCACAGCAGATAGCCGACGAGCTTTCTTTATCACAAGATACGATTTCGTGGCTATTGACAGAAAGTACTGCTGAAGAAAAACCAATGGACGTTCGAATCGGATGGCGAACAATTGGCGTTAGGCCTCAAAGAATCGCTGCTGTTGGAGCTATAATGGCCGACGTCGCAGAGGAAGAATGCGGTGATGAAATTGATACAATTGTTGGAATATCGATAAACGGAATACTATTTGCGAATGAAGTTGCTAGTCACTTGGGCTGTGAAGTTGCTATCCACAGAAATGTAGAAGGCGGTGCTGGCAAGGGTTCATTATCCAATAAATATGGACAAGTGTCTGGAAAAAACATTGCTATTGTTGATGACGTATTATCAACAGGAGTAACAATGTCAAAAACTATAGAATCACTTAGGGAAGCAGGTGCCAATGTTGTTTTGTGCATGGTTTTGGTAAACAAGACTGTTAGAAACGAGGTGGATGGCGTTCCATTAAGAGGACTAATTAGAGCAGCAGTCGTATGAGGTGATTTGTTGCACTGGGCGGACTTTATTGCAAATACGCTTTCTCACAGAGGTGATAAGCACATAATTGCCTCAGGGATAACTCCAAGCGGAGAGTTCCACATAGGTCATCTTAGAGAAATTCTTACAGGAGATATGATAACTAGAGCCTGCAAGAATGCTGGGATGGATGCAGAGTTCGTTTTTATTGTAGATTCCGCAGATCCACTTAGAAAAGTTTACCCATTTTTGTCTGATGAATATGAGCAATACATAGGTTGCCCATTAGCTACTATACCCGCGCCTGATGCGAATGGTAATCCTGTAAAAGGAGGAAAAAATTATGCTCAACATTTCCTAGAGCCGTTTTTGAAAGCACTAGAACAAATAGATGTTAGACCAAGAATTATCGATAATTACGAATCTTACAAAACTGGCAAATTTGCCGAAAAGTCTCGTCTTGCATGTGAGAATGCTGGAAAAATAAAAGAAATCATTGAAAGGGTAAGCGGAAGAGAACTTGACAACGATTGGTTTCCATACAACCCCTACGGACATAACGGGAGTTTGGATGGTGTCAAAGTTACGGGATATGAATGGCCGCACGTGTTTTGGGAGCAGAACGGTAAATCTGGTAAATCAGACCTTAGGAAGGCCGAAGGAAAATTACCATGGCGAATTGATTGGCCTGCAAAATGGGGCTGGATTGGAGTAACCTGCGAACCTTTCGGCAAAGACCATGGAGCTGCTGGTGGATCGTATGCAACAGGTAGAGAAATCTGTGAACTGTTCGGAGATAAACCACCCCAACCTTTGGTCTACGAGTGGATTTCTCTAAAAGGAAAGGGAGCAATGTCATCATCGAGTGGAAATACAATTGGACCACTTGAAGCACTTGAACTGGTGCCACCTGAAATTCTTAGGTATCTAATTGCCTCAACTAAGCCTAAGAAAGCAATAACATTCGATGCCGGCATGTCCTTGGTGAATTTAGCAGACGAATACGAAAGGCTACTTGCAAGAAATTTCGTTCAAGAAAAAAACGACGAAGCATTATCTCGAAGACAAAAGGTTGCAATTGAGGATGCTGAGGGGGCGCTAAGGATGAGCATAATAGGTAGTGAAAAATCTTCGTCGACGTCTTTCCGCCACCTTGCTATGTTAGCCCAAATCAAAAGCGATGAACAAATAATGGAACAGGAAGGAGAGGCGTTATTCGACAGATTGCAAAGGATGCGTACATGGATTAAAGGGCCGCATTTTCCAGAAGAATTGATGATAAAAATATTGGATTCACCTAATCGTGAAGTTGACAAAAAAATTACCTCACTATTGAAAGAGTCTTTGAGCGAATGTGACTGGAATAAAGATGACATATCAAAAGCGATCTCAAATACATTCAAAACAAATACAGTGAATCTGAAAGATGGTTATGAAGAACTATACAAAGCCATTCTAGGAAAAACAAAAGGGCCAAAGTTAGCTCCTATTCTCTGCGAAATTCAAAGGGAACAGGTTTTGTATCTACTCGGTTAGCTAAAGTGTTTGTAAAACCAACAAATAAACCATCATTTAGACCGTTCGATTCAAAGGGTCTTAGCAATCTTAGCCAAACATGGGCGGAGTTTATTGTCCAGTTTGTGAGATTGGAGTCGAGCCAGCGGCAAAGTTCTGTTTGTCTTGTGGTAATGACCTCACAGTCCGTGGACCTATTACCGCAACTGGTCACGATTTAAATCAATTAAAAGACGTGATAAGGGAACGAGATGACCTTTCAATGGCTGAAAAGTTTGACATGATTGCCAAAGTTGAGGACGGAGCTAACCCAATTTTGATGGGAATAGCAGCACCTGCTGACGGGGATGAGGAAGATGTTGCTGCTGCAATTGAATCTGGCGAAACTATTGAAAGTGTTTTCAGCAATTACCAATTTGGTGAATCCGAAGCAGCAGCAGCGGCAGTTAGAGCTACTGTGAGAGGAACTGATGCCTGGGTTCTTGTCCAAAAAGGTACTATTAATCTCTCAGAAGGCATGTTCAGAGATGCAATGAATCTTGGTATGGAAGCAAGTACTCACATACATGACGTGTCTAGTGGCGAACACGAAGGAATAGATCCAGAAGCAATGCGATCTATTCCAGTTCTTAAACCTCCAAAGAGATCATTTTGTCCAAAATGTGGTTCCGATATTCACTCAAACACTATGCTTCAGTGGAGAAAATGGAGAGATTCATCGAGTGATGTTGTTTCAATGCAATTAGAGGCCAGCATGGAAACTGCGCTAATACAGGTTGCATCACACTATCTAACGATAATCGAGAATATGAAAAATGATGCTAAATCTGTTGACGAAGAAGAAATAATCAAGCGATTGGAGAAGGAAATAAGATCAGAAATGGAAAAGGAGTTTGAGGGCAGGAGTGTTGCTACCAAAGTTGCTGATAAAAAACCCGCTTCTACTAAAGCCTCCAAACCTGCCCAAAAGAAAACTGCTAACGCTACTGCTCCCAAGAAAAAAGCGGGTGGATTATTTGGTGCTAAAAAGCCTAAAAAGAAGTTTGAAGGTGACCCCAAAGATAAGGCAGACTGGTTCCTAGCAGACGCACTGGACACTATTTACGACCCACATGGCACTGGAAAGGTTCTAAAGCCAAAAACGATATTGGCAAGGTCTAGTGAAGGAAACGTCAGGGTTCAAGATGTTGTTAGGGTGTATGATTCTGAGGGTAAAGATGGAATTAGCGACCTTGCATGGACAAGCCCTCTTACAGAATATATCATAGAAGCCTATGATGCCTGTTAATCAGTAATTCACTTTTAGCCGCATAGGAACTAAATCTACTTCCTGCATAGCCTTTATCGCTGCAACTTCCATTTTAGCTCCTGACATTGTTGTAACAAATGGAATGTTCATTTCAACTGCTAGCCTGCGCATCATATTTCCATCTCTTACTGCCCCACCTGAAATTGTTGGAACATTTACGATAAAATCAACCTCTCCCTTACGCATCAAGTCAAGTGCATCCGGGTGCTTTCTTTCATTTATTCTATAGACAGTTTGAACGTCAATTCCATGTGCTCTAATTGTGTCTGCGGTTCCAGGGGTCGCAAATAATTTGAAACCAATTTTTGATAACTCAATTACGATTGGGACCAAGTCTTCCTTATCCTCATCACGGACAGTCAAGTATGCACCTCCTTGACTTGCCACAGGTATCTCTGTGGCCAGTCTTGCTTTGAGATAAGCAACATCTGCTCTAACATCTGAGCCGTATACTTCTCCAGTCGATTTCATTTCAGGACCAGGTGCGGGATCAAGTCCTTGAAGCTTAATGAATGGGAATACCGGTGCCTTGACGGAAACATGACCGTGAGTTGCTTCGGGTATGTCTTGCTGTGATAAATCAAAACCTAATGTCACTCTAGCAGCAATCCTTGCCATTGGCACTCCGGTTGCTTTTGCCACAAATGGCACCGTTCTGCTGCTCCTAGGATTTACCTCTAGACAATAGAGCTTGTCTCCTTGAATCGCAAATTGAATGTTAAAACATCCTTTGATTTTCAACCCTATGCCAATTGCATGAGTTTGCTCTCTAACCCTATCAATCATTTCCTCGCTAATCGTTTGCGTGGGTATAAAACAGGTTGAATCTCCTGAATGTATCCCTGCCTCTTCCAAATGCTCCATTACAGCACCGATTAGCACATCCTTTCCGTCAGACGCTGCATCCACGTCTAATTCGATAGCGTGGCCTAGATATTCATCAACAAGTAACGGTTTATCTGGAGCTAGGTATGCCTCATTCAAGTATGCCTCTAATTGTTTTTCGTTAGCAAGTATCTCCATACCTCTACCACCAAGAACATATGAAGGTCTAATAAGAACAGGGAAGCCGATTTCTTTAACCGCATCTCTCACATCATCAGCACTTGTGCCAGTAGCTCCTCTTGGCATTTGAATGCCAATTCGTTTAGCGAACTCTTCGAACCTTTCTCTGTCGCTAGCCTCGTCTATTGCATCACATGATGTTCCAAGAATTTCCAAGTCCAAGTCTATTTTCTGCAATCTTGATTCTAATGGTAATGCCAAATTGATTGCGGTTTGTCCACCAAATTGTAGTAGAATTCCGTGCGCTTTCTCTCGCAATAATACCTCTGTAACATACTCAAGAGTTAGAGGTTCGAAATACAGTCGATCTGATGTATCAAAGTCAGTTGAGACTGTTTCCGGGTTGTTATTCATCAAAACCGCATCCATTCCTGCCTCTCGAATTGCTTTGACAGCGTGTACGCAACCGTAATCAAATTCAATTCCCTGACCTATTCTGATTGGACCAGAACCAATTACTACCTGTCTTTTTTTCACCCTCTGTTCAAGGTTGGGTAGCACATCTACACCATAGTCGCCTTGCGGCTCGTACGTCGAATAGTAATACGGCGTTTTGGCTGCAAACTCAGCCGCACAAGAATCTACCATGCGATAAATTGGATGTACTGACTTTGCGTGTCTAGATTTCATGACTGCATGTTCGCTCTTGATTTCTGTAAGCTCTTTCAATCCTAAAGGAGGGAATCCTGCAAGAGCATCTGCGATGTGGCCATCGCTGAATCCAAAACTTTTCCACCTTCTGAACTCTTCCTTCGTGACATCCTTTGGTAAGCAACCCCTTGCGACAATTTCATTCTCAATCTTAGCAATACGCTCAAATCCGTAGAGGAACCACCTCGTTATTCTAGTAATTTCATGCACCCTCTCAACGCTCCATCCCCTCCTGAAAGCGTCAATTACTGCCCCCATTCGCCTATCTGTTGCGATATTGAGCCAGTCGATGAGAGTGTTTTCTGGCAATTCTTCATTAGCTCTCTCAGCCATTCCTTCTCCTTCAGATTCATCTGCACGAGTTAAGGGTCTAGGATGAGGCGCACCTTGCTCAAGTGAAGCCCAAGCTTTCAAAAATGCCTCTTCGAAGCATCTTCCGATAGCCATAACTTCACCAGTAGATTTCATCGAGGTGCCCAGAGTTCTATCCGCCGTTCTAAACTTGTCAAAGGGCCACCTTGGAATTTTCACAACGCAGTAATCTAGAGTCGGTTCAAAAGCGGCGGTTGTCCCTTCACCTGTAATAGGATTCGGTAGTTCATCTAGAGTATAGCCAACTGCTATCTTTGCAGCCATTCTAGCAATAGGATAACCGGTGGCTTTGGATGCCAAGGCTGATGATCTCGAAACCCTTGGATTTACTTCTATCACCCTTACCTCACCAGTTGACTGATTTACTGCGAATTGAACGTTACATCCGCCTTTAATGTTGAGTTTTCTTATCAAGGAAAGGGACATATCTCTAAGCTGCATGTGATCTCTATCAGACAAAGATTGAACTGGTGCAACGACTGTTGATTCTCCTGTATGAACCCCCATAGGGTCAATATTTTCCATAGTGCAGACAATTGTAGCATTATCTGCTGTATCTCTCATAACCTCGTATTCATATTCTTGCCAGCCAAGTATACTTTCTTCGATTAAGACCTGCCCAATTCTACTGTTTCTCAGCCCAAGTGTTGCAATCTCAACCAATTGTCCGGTATTCCATGCTGTGCCACCACCTAGGCCACCTAGAGTAAATGCTGGCCTAATCAGTATTGGCCAACTCCCGATTTCATCAGCAGCAGATAGAACTTCGTCCATTGAATTACATGCTAGTGCTTCAGATATAGGTAGGTCTATTTCAAGGCAGACTTGGTTGAATAAATCTCTATCCTCTGCTTTGTCAATTGCATCTAAATCTGAACCAATTAGTTCTACTCCCAACTCTTCAAGAACTCCTGCATGAGCTAGTTCACTAGCGATGTTGAGAGCGGTCTGGCCACCCATACCTGCAAGGAGCGCATCTGGTTTTTCAATTTCCAAAATCCTTCGAATCGTATCGGGCAATAATGGTTCGATATACACCTTGTCTGCCATCTCAGGATCATTTTGAATTGTCGCAGGATTTGAATTTACCAAGATTACTTTGTAGCCGTCCTCTCTTAATGCTTGGACAGCTTGAGAACCTGAAAAATCAAACTCCGCAGCTTGACCAATCTTGATTGGGCCAGAACCTAATACCATTATTGTCTCTATATCTTCTCTTCGAGGCATTAAGCATCACCCCGATAGTGTGAGTCTACCATTTCTCTAAATCTGGCAAACAATGGATAAGCATCATGAGGCCCAGGTGATGCTTCCGGGTGAAACTGCACCGTAAATACTGATTTTCCTACCAAATCTAGACCTTCAACAGTCCTGTCATTTGCATTTACAAATCTGACTTTTGGTGTAGCACCATGGAGGTTTTCTCCATCTGGTGAGCAAAGTCCAGAAGGGTGAGCAGCCAACATTCCGGCTTCAGGATCTGCAACTGCAAAGCCGTGATTTTGACTTGTAATCCAAACTCTCCCGCTCTCTAAATCCACACAAGGCTGATTTGCTCCTCTATGTCCATATCGCATCTTGTAAGTCTGAAGTCCGCTTGCTAAACCTAGAAGTTGGTGTCCTAAACAAATCCCCATTACTGGTAAGTCTGCTTTCACCGCCTCTGCGAGTGTATTTCTAGCCAATGTTGCTTTTCCTGGATGTGCTGGATCACCTGGCCCATTTGAACAGAACAAGGCTTTAACGCCATACGATTTTATTTCTTGGAATGATACATCAGGAGGACACCATATGACTTCAAAATGGCAGCATAAACTTCTGAGTATATTGTACTTGATACCACAATCAATTGCTGCAATTCTTGGCAAAGGATTACCTAACATATCGCATGCTCCCTCGTTAACTATAACTGATTCATTTATTGAAACTCTATCAACCAAATCATCTAATTCTGGTGACTTAAGTTGCATAAGGTGGGTCCTTAGGGAATCCTCGTCTTCTAACGGCCCAAATACACACAATACGCAACCGTGCTCTCGAACTCGTCTCGTTATTGCACGAGTGTCAACTTCCTCTATCCCCGGAACCTGATGAAATGCCAAGAAATCACTAATTGATGCGACAGAATCACGATGGTCAGGATTTTTCATTGCATGCCTTACAACAACTCCTTGTGGCCATACTCCTGCTGATTCACTAGTCCCGTGATGTATTCCATAATTACCAATCAAAGGGTATGTAAAAGTCAATACTTGGCCAGCAAAAGATGGATCAGTTAGAGATTCCTGGTAACCGGTCATACCAGTAGTGAATACTAGCTCGCCCTCACCCCAATATTTTGCTCCAAATAATTTGCCTGTAAACCTGCTCCCATCCGCTAGCAAAAGTACTCCATCACCACTAGCACAAGGTGGTATTTTACCACCATCAAAGATTGCATCTGTGGCGTCAACTAGGCTAATACGTTCGCCAAGAGAAGTGTCTCCTTTCTGAGACCAGTCTCCCGACATCAAAAATGCTGATTGAACAGGGGTCATAATCATTGGCAATGAGGACAATTGTTTGTTAGTTATACAAACTACGAGCACGGAGGGAATTGACATACTTACTATGCCCTTTGTAAGTATATACTTATATCAATTTAATTAGATTCTTTGTCGTGGACTAACTTGCCACCGTTTACCCCTTCTATTACTAGCCGAGCGTTCTCAAAACTTCGTTCAGTTGCCGAGTCTCCAAACCACGCTTCCATGAAAAGTGCCAAGGCAGCAACTTCGGAGTGCGGTTGGTTACCAACTGCTACATTATACTGACAAATCTTGAAAACATCACTCGGTACTTTCGAACCACCAACAACTATGATTGTGGGTTTATCTCTTCTAATCATAGGAATGGCTTTGCGAAATGGCTCTCCATACATGGTAAGATGGATTGCAACACCACCTGATTCAACATGTTTTCTAAGATAGGAGAGACCTTTTACATGCTTCGTTTCCAAGTTGCCTCCGAATTTGTCCCCCACTGAACCAAGATTTTCAAACAATTCTTTGTCTTCGTCACCAGCTAACAAAAAACCATCGGCACCTAATGCTCTTGCGACCAAGCCGAGGTGAGTAGTTATTCTTGGATCTCGGCCTCTTCGATATCCTAATCTTAGAACTTCAAGAGTTTCGGACATAACAATCGCACAAGGTTTTGGGTTTCAAACCTCGGATTCTAAAATAACATCGGATTCAGTTTCATCTCCTTCGTTTGAAAGTGAATAATCGATTCCAGGATTGCTCTCCATGAATTTCTTTACCCATACCAAGAGCCATGCGTCTATAAACAACTTAGCTGCTAACAAAACAGTTCCACAAAGAATTGCTAGTCGAGCAGTCATCCAAAGACCTTCTGAAGTCTTAATATCGCCAGCAAATCCCATTATAGCAGGTTCAAATGTATAAAGAACAGCAAGAACGAACATTATCCCGCTTGCTAAACCAGCGAAAAGCTGACCAAGTTCTCTACTGAAATCTGATAGTAGTGAACCTAGGAAAACTAAACACGGCGCAATTATTGTTATTGCCATAAAGTCGGGACCAAAAAATATCGAATTGAAATCGGGTTTATTCTCTACCTGGAGAACGGTCAGCCACCAAAATACTGCATATCCAGCGAATATCCCTCCTACAATTTTTGCCTTAGCGTGAATCATAGATGGTATTGCGCTTATTGTTGGCGGATTTAATCTAGCAAATATGCTATCTGCGAAAGACAGATTTTCATCACTTGGCATTACAATATCGTCTGAAGATAGACTATGACCAAGGTCATCAATAGCCCCAGTTTCTTCAGACATGGGACAACCTACATCTCCACATGTCATAAAACCTGCCGCAGATAGGGGCCACTACATGGCAGTATCCAAAGGTGGCAGAGATACCCGGCCACAAGTTATGGGAATAATCAATGCCACACCTGATTCCTTTCACGTATCATCGAGATATGGCAATATCGAAACAGCAGAAAAAATGGCACAAGATGGTGCTGATTGGATTGATATTGGAGGTGAATCAACCCGTCCAGGTGCGTCTCCTGTATCCATTAAAGAAGAGATAGAGAGAGTGATACCATTAGTGGAGGAAATTTCAAAATTTGCGAAGGTTTCTGTTGATACAAGAAACCCAGAAGTTGCAAAGTTAGCATTGGACTCTGGTGCACTTATGATAAATGATGTCAGTGGGCTACGGAACCCTGATATGTTCGATTTAGTAGTTGAATCAGGGTGTAAAGTTTGTTTAATGCACATGAAGGGTAATCCTGGAGATATGCAAAACAATCCAAATTACACTGACGTTGTTGAAGAAGTTCATGGGGAAATCATAAAAAAAGCCAACCAATTATTGGATAGAGGACATAGAATTGAAAATATCTACCTCGACCCTGGAATTGGTTTCGGTAAAAATCTTGATCACAACTTGAAATTACTCAAAGCTAGTGAAAAATTACGACCATTTTCAATATTATGGGGAGTCTCAAGGAAGTCTATGATAGGGGAAATCTGCGATCAGAAGAATACAGAGGATAGGTTAGCTGGTTCTTTGGGAGTTGCAGCAAAAGCCTTCTATGATGGGATAGACATCATAAGAGTTCACGATGTCAGGGAACACGTAGATATGTTCTCAGTTTTGCGGAGATTGGAGGATTAAAAGTGTTCTTGATATTTGGCTCTGACCACCTTGCAGTTAGACTAGCAGAGTGGATTGGAGCACGCTCAAGAGTCAGAATAATTGGCCTAGCACAAGACTTGGTTGCGATGGAAAATGTCGAAATCGTCGTTTTACCAACAGAGATGGAATTGAACGAAATGCCACTACCGGAAGTCACACCTACTGCAATATTAATCCTTGAAGAGATTATTTGTGATGATGAACCAGTAAAATTGCTCAAAGATATCTGGCCTAATACACCTGTTCTATCAACTATCGATATGCTAGATGCTGAGTCAATTTCTGTGGAGGATTTGACTGTGAATGCTATTCAAGACAAACTACGGTCGGTTGATAGGAAACAAGGAGCTGAGGAAGTTTTGAGAAAAATTCAGCGTCAAGAAAATTCTGAGGTCTTGATAGTCTGTCATGACAATCCAGATCCCGATGCATTAGCAAGCGCAATGGCTATGAAACACCTTTGTCAATTCTATAATCACTCTGCCACAATTATACATGGTGGGATGATAGAACATCAACAAAATCGTGCAATGGTTAGAATATTAGAATTAGACCT
>Ga0160422_10000994_pt1 | contig 17521 bp, 17 predicted proteins | sample Fk160mmetaG_FD_108192 | JGI IMG/M metagenome (GOLD analysis project Ga0160422, IMG submission 108192) | Marine microbial communities from the Central Pacific Ocean - Fk160115 60m metaG | ecosystem: Environmental > Aquatic > Marine > Oceanic > Photic zone | place: The Central Pacific Ocean... | reverse complement strand
TGAATAACCACCAGAAACGTCTGCACATCCTGAGAATTCAGCACCACCACCTGATAATATCTCTGTTCCATCACAAGCTGAAATAACCCAGCCTATCTCTGAAATCCATGAACCACCACCAGCGGTTACTGCAACTCCTGATAAACAGTTACCGTCACAGTCAAATCCTTCTGCAGCGTATTCACATGAACCATTATCTTGCTCTGCAGCTGCATCAAAGTTACATGCAGTGTCATCCATACATCCTTGTACTAATGCATATTCACATAAGCTATCATCTACAATATCTGCATCTGCGTTATAATTTTCAGCTGCAGCATCGCTACAACCAGCTACACAACCATCTCCAAATGCTCCTGGAACTGATCCACTTGCACCAGATGCAACATCACCTAGAGTCCATGATGTTTCACCATCATATGAACCTGAAGTCCAAGCAACTGTATTACAGTCTTCCAAGGAAACACAAGTTGATGCCTGTGAGCCATCACCTAAGAAGTATGGCTGGCCATTTATAACCAATTCCGCACCATTCCAACCGTCACCCCACGAATCAAGCATTGTTAATAATTCACCTGATGCACAGTTACCATCACAGTCAAATCCTTCTACAGCATATGTACATGAACCGTCATCTACATTTGCAGCTGCATCGTAGTTACATGCCGAAGCATCTATACAACCTAATACATCTACTGTAACATCTAGACAACTTGCCTCTGCACCATTAACGGTTAAAGCATCAAATTCTATGTCTCCACTTGAGAATTGGAATTTAACTACTCTATCAAAAGCAACGCCAGCTACTGTTTGAGAATTTTCACCTAATGTTAGTGCTACTGCAGGTCCATTAAAAAAGTTTCCATTAGCCACAGTCTTAACTACTCTATAATTAGCCCCACCTTCTGGTAAAGACGTTATATTCATAGTAAATGTTTGAGCTTCTTGGCTAGATGCTCCATCAGCAAGTGTTGTAGCTGTAAGAACATGGGTCCATGTAGAATTTGGCCCATTAGCAAAATCACCACAATCAGCCACTGACACACCTTGTGCATTCACTGAAAGCGAAAAACCACAAAGTAATGCGAAAAGAAAGAATGTAATTTTCTTCATAATTAAAAAATTTAGTTAATGTTACCCCATTATTTGCTGCAAAGACAACACTCGGGGGAAAATGCTGTTTGCAATAGAATTGAGGGCTATAGAAGATTTTAGCCCTTTTTTTAAAACAGTTTAGTCTGTAAATATAATATAATTTATTCTTAATTACGCTATATTTTAAGCAAAAATTTACAATAAACTTAATATCAAACAGAACATATTATTTAACTTAAAAAATAGTGTTCTGAATTTATAAAGTTATTAATGTCTAATTAATTAAAGATATATTTGCAAAAAAAGATATACAATGAGTTTATTAATAGTTGGTACAGTGGCTTTTGACAAAATTGAGACACCACTAGGTAAATCAGATAAAATATTAGGTGGAGCAGGGACTTACATAGGGATTGCTGCATCATATTTTACTGATAAAACAAATATTATATCAGTAATTGGTGATGACTTTCCAGATAAATACCATAAAATCCTTCAAGACCATAACATTAACACCAATGGGATTCAAATTGTTAAAAATGGAAAAACATTCTTTTGGGAAGGCAAGTACCACACTGACATGAACAGCCGCGATACCCTGGCAACAGAATTAAACGTTTTAGCAGACTTCGACCCCATTGTACCTGACAACTACCAAAGTTGCGAATTTCTAATGCTAGGGAACCTAGAACCCAACGTCCAAAGAAAAGTTCTTAAGCAATTAAAAAAACGACCCAAACTTGTCGTGCTAGACACTATGAACTTTTGGATGGACATTGCATGGGACGCACTTATGGAAACCATTAGCATGGTCGACTTACTAACCATAAACGACGAAGAAGCTCGCCAAATGTCAGGGGAATATTCTTTAGTTAAAGCAGCTCGAAAAATTTTAACCATGGGACCTAAATACCTCATTATAAAAAAAGGTGAACACGGCGCTCTTCTTTTTGACAAAGAAGAAAATTGCTTCTTTGCTCCAGCCCTTCCCTTAGAAGAAGTATTTGACCCGACAGGAGCTGGCGATACTTTCGCGGGTGGATTTATTGGCTATCTTGCAAAAACAAAAGACCTCTCATTTGAGAACATGAAACGCGCCATTATATTTGGTTCAGCAATGGCATCTCTTACCGTAGAAAAATTTGGAACGGATAAAATCGCATATCTGAAATCAAACGACATAAATGATAGAATAAAAAGGTTTAAAGCTCTGGTTGAAGTCGACATTAAACAAATAGATATGTTCTAATAAAGTAACATAAATAGAATATTAATAATAAACGACTTTAGCTCATGTTAATTTAAGCTAAAGACATGTGACTAAAAAGAAAATCATAAATTATCGTAGTGAAAAAATCATTATACATATATGTACTTACCTTAGCGCTACTTTTACTGGTTTGCCAAAATAAAATTCAAGCACAAGACAAAATACACCTTAAAGATGGCACAGAAGTATCGTGTCACATTACTGAAATACAAGATTTTATTTTGTATGCAGAAGTACATGATGACCCATTTTTAGCAACTTTTTTTGCCGATGATGTTTCACATTTAGAGATTGACCCAAAAAATAGCTTTTTAATCAGACAACTTAAACAAGGTGTAAAAGAAGCTATGCTGTTTTCGAACCCATTAGAAGACAGTCATCTTTATGGTTTTTATTTTGGAATGCCATACGACTCTGTTTATAAAAAATCTACCACCTTGTATCAAATAGACAGTTTAGGCAACCCGATCTTAGTCCCTTATGATCCGATGAATACAAGTTTTTCCGATAGATTTAAAAGCGTTAGAAAAAGCTTAACTGGTAATTCGCTTTCCTGGTTAATAGGAGCTTTATAAATATTATGCAAACTTGATTAAAACCTGATTTTTTTCGACTGAATCTGACTTTTCAACTTCAATGGACTTTATAAGACAATCAGCTGGAGTTCTAATAATATTTTCCATTTTCATTGCTTCTAAAACAATTAAACCCTCACCCTTTTTTACCGAATCTCCGGGCTTAACCATTATATCTATAACTAAGCCAGGCATAGGTGCTTTTATGTCATTTAGTTTTTGATTGGTCACATTATTCATACCCAATTGATCAAGAAGTAAATCAAATCTATCCTCTACACTTACAACATGATTATTGTTATTAACCTGAATAACAAATGTTTTATTATCATAATCAAAACTAACAATACTAACTTTATATGATCCGTGCTTATGTATTACATGATGAAAATTACCTTGTTGCGCAATATTCATTTTGAAAGTTTCGCCATTCACAGTTCCTTCTAGTGATTTTTCATCTGAAAATTCAAACTCAAAAGTCTGCTCTGCTACTTTTGCTTTATACATATTATATCAGCTTTAGTCTATGTGCCAAAGATAGCCTATTTTAGCTGATACATTCAAATAATAAAGATGGCACTCATAGAAGAACTTAACCAACAAGGAAACAAATTATTCAAATATCGATCTAAACTCCCTATTCCGTTCGCGGTTTTGGGATTAATTATTTACCTCTATAACATATATTTCATGGGTAAAGAAATTCATTCCCTTTCTTTTGAAATTAGTTGCTTATCAATAGGCTTAATTGGACAATTAATTAGAGCAATTACTTTGGGTTATACTCCAAAAGGGACCTCAGGTAGAAATACACACGGACAAGTTGCAGATGAACTAAACACAAAAGGGATGTATAGCCTTATGCGCAACCCACTATATTTGGGTAATTTTTTTATGTGGTTTGCCATCGTATTATTTATCAATGTTCATTGGTTTAGTGTTTTATACATCATGTGTTTTTGGATGTATTATGAGCGTATTATCTTCGCAGAAGAAAACTTCTTGCGAAATAAATACGGCCAAAGCTACATTGAATGGACTACAAAAACACCTATATTTATTCCTCGACTAATAGGATGGAAACAGCCAAATCTTGTCTTTTCAATTAAAAACGTTCTCAAAAGAGAATATAACGGATTTTTCGCGCTCTTCTTTACTTTTGCACTCTTTGACTTATCAGAAAACCTCATTCGATACAAAAAATGGTGTCTTGATGAATTCTGGGCTTATTCTTTATGTATTTCAGGAATTATCTACCTGATTTTAATGACATTAAAAAAGAAAACGAAAATTCTAACTGTAAAAGGAAGATAATATTTAAAGACGATTAAAATCGACAAAAGCGAGCTTTATAAAAAATATCTTTCTTAAAAATATTCAAATGTATGACTAAAGATCAGTTATTAAAGAGAATTGAAACTTATAAATTATCAAACAATAAAAGTCTAATTTGATATCCCATTTACAAATCAAATAACTAAAAACAACGTTCTTACATTTAGTGAGTTTTGATGATACAAAATAAGTATTATCTACTCTTTATCAAGTCTATTAGCAAAATCTCGATGAGCCTTAATAAGTACTTGAGGATTGTCAATACTACTAGCATGACCAGCATTAGGGATCTCAACATAATTTACATCAGAAACAAAAGAAGCTAATCTCTTTACTGTTGATGGACGAGCCTCATCAAACTCTCCAGTAGTGAAGAGAACAGGAACAAGTATTTTACTCAAAGATTGATGAATATCATAATTAATTAATGTTCCAGTTGGACTAAATTCACTCGGCCCCCACATATAGTTATATATAAAATTATTCCCGTTAATATCCATATTACTGAATGAATTATCAAATAATTCATAACCTGGAATGCTGTCCCAATTTACATCTAATGATCTAATCATAAAATTTTGATAAAAAGCTCTCATTGCATTCTGATAAGATCTAGTTTCAAATGCATTTATTTTTTCAGCTATTTCAATGTGCTGTTGTGTAGTATCCGGTAATTGAGTAATAAGGGTATCACAATCAGCTACCCAAATAGATGTTGAGAAATAAGGGCTATTGAATACAATTCCTTTTACACCCTCAGGATATTTAAGATAATATTCTAAAGCCAATGCAGTTCCCCAAGAATGTCCAGTTAGATAAAATTCATTTAAATTTAGTTTATCTGTTAATGCTTTTACCTGATCGACAAAATTTTCAACTTTAAGAAGAGTAGTATCTTCATGATATGTTGACAATCCGCTACCAAGCTGATCCATTAATATAATAGGTCGATTGTCCGAAATCGCATTTAAATAAGCTCCTCCTTCACTCTTTCCTCCAGGCCCACCATGTAGATATAGATATGGCGGTTCATCTCCTTCTCCTAATATACCATACCATATTTCTCCTCCATTAACATCAACATGACCAAATCCACTTTTTAAATATGGATTTATATCATTTGATGACCCACAACTGAGGTTAATAATAAGAATGAAAAAGGAAATTAATCTTAACACAGTATTTAATTAGTGTATAAAAACAAATATAGTATTAAAGTGTTTCATCACCAACTTTGCTTACTATTTCATCCATAATAAAATATACTCAAATAAGGTTTTATGGACTAAAATAAAATTCAAAAAGAGTGATTTTTTGACGAAAATAGGCCAAAATGACTTAAAAAAAGTGCTTTTTGGTTAAAAAACGCAAAAAAGTTGAGAAAATCTATTTTTAACAGATTATCTATTTTAAACTCAATTTGAAGAAAGTGTTCGTATGACTAATGCTTATCACATTTTAGTTATTTAAGCTGCAAAAAAATAAGTTGATACTTTTAATTTTTAAAATTAATTTTAATCAAACTGGCATAATAAACTATTGGTAATCTAAAAATTGTATTTTTGAAAATTATGGTTTTAGCAATTAAGAAAAGTGAATCAAGACAAGCAGTTAAAATACGATAAAGCCTACTTAAAAATGGCTTCAGAATGGGCCAAATTATCTTACTGTGAGCGAAAACAAGTAGGTGCTCTCATTGTCAAAAATCGTATGATTATTTCTGATGGATACAATGGAACACCTTCAGGATTTGAAAATGTTTGCGAAACTGACTCAGGTCAAACAAAATGGTACGTATTGCACGCAGAAGCAAATGCAATTCTAAAAGTGGCCCGATCTACTCAAAGTACTGAAGGAGCTACTTTATACCAAACACTTTCGCCATGTAAAGACTGTAGTAAATTAATCTATCAATCGGGCATAAAAAGAGTGGTATTTAGCACAAAGTATAAAGACACAGAAGGCATCGAATTTTTAACTAAAGCTGGCGTAGAAATTTCTCACATTCCGATCGAAAAAAAAACTGATGCAGAATAAAAAACAATCTATCAAAAATCCATTTTTAATTCTTTTTACGCTTACACTAGGCATCTATATTGGCAAGCACCTGGCCGTTCCAAATCAATACATTGAAATTAGCAAGACTGGCACTGGGCAACTCCCAAAACTCGTAGAGCTTCTTAGCTACCTAGAATTTAATTATGTAGACTCAATAGACCTAGACAGTTTACAAGAACAAGTAATTGCTTCTACATTAGAAAGTCTTGATCCGCATTCTAGTTACATACCTATCGAAGAGCTTCAAAATATTACTGAAAGTATGCAAGGTAATTTTGAAGGTATTGGTGTGCAATTTCAAATTATTAAAGACACCATTGTTGTAATTAGCCCTATTTCTGGTGGTCCTTCTCAAAAAAAAGGAATTCAAGCAGGTGATAAAATCGTTAAAGTTGACAGCATGCAAGTTGCTGGTGTAGGCTTTACTAATAAAGATGTTATAAAAACACTTAAAGGTGACAAAGGTACTCAAGTATTACTATTTATCAAGAGAAAAGGTGTAGATCGCTTATTAGAATTTAATATCACACGCGATAAAATTCCTATTACCAGTGTAGACGTTTCTTACATGGTAAATAATCAAGTGGGCTATATTAAGGTAAACAGATTTTCAGGAACAACAGATGAAGAATTTATTTCAGCTTTGGATGACTTAAACAGTATGGGTATGAACAAACTTATACTCGACTTACGCTCAAACCCAGGCGGATATCTATCTGCAGCTATCAATATGGTAGATGAATTTCTACCTAAAGGAAAAACTATTGTGTACACAGAAGGTGCTTTTCGAAATAAACAAATTTATAAATCATCAAACTACGGTAGATTTAAAAAAGAAAAACTCATCGTATTGATAGATGAAGGATCGGCCTCTGCAAGTGAAATTGTTGCAGGTGCTATTCAAGACCATGACAGAGGAACCATTATAGGGCGAAGAACTTTTGGTAAAGGGCTGGTTCAGGAACAAAACCAAATGAGCGATGGGGCTGCATTTCGCTTAACAACTGCTAGATATTATACGCCTTCAGGAAGATGCATTCAAAAACCATACACCAAAAACTCTGATGATTACCTTAAAGAATCTTTAGAGCGCTATTCAAATGGAGAACTTTATCACAAAGACAGTATTAAAATTATCGATTCGCTTAAATTTTACACATATGAAGGCCGTGAAGTATTTGGTGGGGGTGGTATATCTCCAGACTATTTTATCCCACTCGATACAACAGGTCGTTCTGACTGGCTTTATGATGTCTTAGCTGAAAATATGATTAATACATTTGTATTTGATTACATAGATGCGCACAAAAAAGAGCTAGGCAAGTATAAATCTGCAGCTGAATTTGATGATAAATTTAAAATAACCGAACGTGTTTTTAACAACTTTATTGAAATCACAAAAGACAAAGGTGCTAAAGGTTCAACATCTGAAATAGAAACTTCAAAAGATTGGATTAATATGCGTCTTAAAGCTCTTATTGCCAGGCATCAATGGAGTGACGAAGGTTTTTACAGAGCTATGAATAAAGATGATCGTATGATAATAAAAGCTCTAGATGTACTTAATGAAACAACACAATACTAGCGCTATACGCCTTAAAAGTAACAAAAAAGTACTAACATACTGAAAAACATAAGCTATTGCTCGCATAAAACAAGCCATCCTCTAGGATGGTTTTGTTTACTTTTAGAACAATATGAAATCTAAAAAAGACCCTTATTTTCTCTTAAAGTATCTTCATAACCCATATCACAAAGAAGGTTTTCCTTCTGAGACGCGCTAACTGCTAAAGCATCACATCTTTCATTCTCAGGGTGATTGTTATGTCCTTTAATCCATTCAAATTTGACCTTGTGCTTAGGATAAATTTTCAAAAAACGTCTCCACAGATCCGAATTCTTCTTTCCTTTAAATCCTTTTTTTACCCAGCTAAACACCCACCCCTTATCAACAGAATCAACCACGTATTTGGAGTCCGATGTCACCAAAACATCAGAACCGCCGCTTTTAATTTGCTCTAAAGCAACAATAACAGCTAACAACTCCATTCTATTGTTTGTAGTGAGTCGATAACCTTTTGCTAGCTCTTTACGATGCTTGCCTGCAATCATTACTATGCCATAACCCCCTGGTCCAGGATTTCCACTCGCAGCACCATCTGTATATATATAAATTTTCATAGAATTATAGACTCTATTACGCTAGGGAAATGACGTAATTCTAAGGCCTGAACCTTCCTCTTAACATCCTCTGGCAAATCGAATTTGTCTATATCGCATGTTGCCTGAAAAATAATGGCACCCTGGTCATAATTTTCATTGACATAATGAATTGTAATACCCGATTCTTGTTCATTATTTTCTACCACAGCATTGTGAACATTCATACCATACATACCTTTACCACCATATTTAGGTAAAAGTGCAGGATGAATATTTAATATGGAATTTGGATATGCTTGAATCATGTATAATGGTATTTTAAGCAAAAATCCCGCTAAAACTATCATGCTTGCATTGAAATATTTTAATGTATCAAGCACCTTCGAACACTGATTGAGATCATTTTTGGTAAAAATAAAAGTTGGAATATTATGCATTTTTGCACGAATTAGCACTCCTGAACTCGAATTATTTGAAAGAACCAACACAACTTTAACACTATCATTATCAGAAAAATAACGAATTATATTTTCTGCGTTTGAACCTGAACCTGAAGCGAAAATTGCAATTCTTGTCATAAAACAAAAGTAATTAAGTTTTAAATAACTGTGCTAAGGAGTAATACTTAATTTCAAGATTGAAAAAATTTGGCTATTTTTAAGTTTATATCTTTCTTTGCATGAAAATATTAACTAAAATTAAAAAACATGTCTGACGTAGCATCTAAAGTAAAAGCTATTATAGTTGATAAACTAGGAGTTGATGAAAGTGAAGTAACAAATGAAGCAAGCTTCACTAACGACCTTGGGGCTGACTCATTGGATACCGTAGAATTAATAATGGAATTCGAAAAAGAATTCGACATTCAAATACCTGATGACCAAGCGGAATCTATTTCAACTGTAGGTTCGGCAATTGAGTACATCGAAAAAGCTTAAATTACTTTATAATGGCGCAACTGAAAAGAGTTGTTGTAACTGGATTAGGAGCTTTAACCCCTATCGGAAACAATGTTTCAGAATATTGGACTAACTTACTGAGTGGTCAAAGTGGTGCCGCACCTATAACACATTTCGACGCATCAAACTTTAAAACTCGATTTGCTTGTGAGGTCAAAAATTTCAACGTAACCGATTATATAGATCGCAAAGAAGCGCGAAAACAAGACCCTTACACTCAATATGCAGTAGTATCGACATCGGAAGCTATGAAAGATTCTAATATTAATCTTGACAACATAGATTTAGACCGTGCCGGCGTCATTTGGGGATCTGGAATTGGAGGTATTAAAACTTTCTATGATGAAGTCTCTGCTTTTGCCAAAGGGGATGGGACTCCAAGATTTAACCCCTTCTTTATACCTAAAATGATTTCGGACATTGCTGCTGGAGTTATTTCCATAAAATACGGTTTTAGAGGTCCTAATTTCACCACTGTGTCTGCTTGTGCATCATCCTCAAATGCAATTATAGACTCTTTTAATTACATTCGTCTTGGAAAAGCAGACATTATAATTACTGGAGGGTCAGAAGCATCAGTTAACGAAGCAGGTGTTGGGGGGTTTAATGCTATTAAAGCGCTTTCTACTCGTAATGATAGTCCTGAAAAAGCTTCTAGACCCTTTGACAAAGACCGTGATGGTTTTGTGCTTGGTGAAGGTGCAGGAACTTTAATTCTAGAAGAATATGATCATGCCGTAAAAAGAGGTGCTAAAATTTATGCTGAAGTAATTGGAGGAGGTTTATCTGCAGATGCACATCATATTACGGCGCCTCATCCAGAAGGCTTTGGTGCAAAAAAAGTAATGCAAAATGCATTAGAAGACGCCAAAATGAAACCTGAAGAAATTGACTACATTAATGTACATGGCACTTCTACCCCGCTTGGAGATATTTCTGAAGTTAAAGCGATCAAAGAAGTCTTTAAAGAACATGCCTACAATTTAAACATTAGTTCCACCAAATCAATGACAGGACATCTTTTAGGGGCCGCAGGTGCTGTTGAGGCAATTGCCTCTATTTTAGCACTACAAAAAAATATAGTCCCACCGACTATCAACAATGAGAATTTTGATAATCAATTAGATTCAAAACTGAACTTTACACTTAATAAAGTTCAAAAAAGAAATGTAAATGCCGTTATGAGTAATACATTCGGTTTTGGCGGCCACAATGCATCTATCATTTTAAAAGCTTTCTCTAACAAATGCTAAAATGGCTTAAGGAGGTTTCTAAAAGAAAGTGTTCCTTTTCTAAAGAACTCCACGATATATTAGGCTTCTTTCCAAAGAAAATCGAATTTTATCACCAGGCCTTCTGTCATAGTTCTATTGAGCAGAAACAATATGGTAATAATGAACGTCTCGAATTCTTGGGCGACTCAATTTTTAATGCTGTAATTACGGATTATTTATTTCACAAAATGCCGAAAAAAGACGAGGGTAGCTTGACAGATATTCGATCTAAAATGGTGAGTAGAAAAACACTAAATCTATTAGCAAAAAAAATTAAAATAGATAAGATGGTTCGAACTAACTTAGGCAACAAAATACCCTCATCAGTTTATGGAAATGCCTTTGAAGCACTTATTGCTGCAATATATCTAGATAAAGGACCTAAATTTTGTAACAAATTTATAATCAAAAAAATAATAGAACCTCACTTCGCTCTAAATGAACTAGAAACAGCAATTAGTAGCTATAAGAAACACTTTATACATTGGGCTCAAAAAAACAACAACAACTATAGCTTTAAACTTCTTAGTGAGACTGGAGAAGCACACAATAAAAATTTTAAAATCGGACTCTTCCTAAAAGATGGAAATATTGCAACTGCATGCGCAAGATCTAAAAAAAAGGCCGAAGAAGCAGCTGCAAAAAAAGCCTGTCAAGCACTTACAATTTAAATAAATTACAATTACTTTTTTGGCTATATTTGAAATCTACATTGATTGATAAAAGATATGGCGAAAAAAAGTTTTAGGATAGATTTTGAATACGATTATGACTTTATTCTCATTGGGATATGCAGCCCTCTCAAAGACTATCATATGTGTTATCAACTTAACAAAGAACTTGGCACATCATTATATAGGAGTAGTAGTGACGTTAGCATGGATTTCTTTGAAGAAATTGAAAAAGGCCAATTTTCTTTATACGAATATTGGGATGAACAATATGAAAATCAATGGTATCTATTATCAAATAAATGTAAGATACTTTGCCATGACGGACTCCAAAATGAAGGAACTATTTTTGATGGATTTATTCATGAAGAAAAAAAAACAAAGTATCTCATTCCTGAAAATTCAAAAGTAGACTTCTACATTCAAGTACATGGAATTTTCAGTGAAAACGCAAAGCTAGAAATGATTAAAAATATAAAAAAACTGAATCGTGTCGTAAATGCATATGAAATATGTATTAATGATATCGCGTCTAAAGAAAACTTAATTATCAAATGAATAATACAAAGATCATTGGAACAATTGGACCATCTTCTTTTGATAAGTCCATTTTAAGAAAAATGTTTGCCGAAGGCCTTAACGTAGTACGAATCAATTTTTCTCACAGTGACCACGAAAAAGCCGCACAGATTTATCAATGGGTACAAGAGCTAAATGAAGAAGAAAATCGAAATGTTGCCACTCTTGGAGACCTTCAAGGACCTAAACTTCGTATTGGAGAAGTTAAAGAAAATCAAACCTTAACAAAAGGAGAAAAAATTACGATTACAACAGAAAAATGTTTAGGTGATTCTTCAAAAATATATATCACTTATCCAAATTTTCCAAAAGATGTTGAAATAGGAGATAAAATCATGTTAGATGATGGAAAACTGATCCTTAAAGCTGAATATTCTAACAAAAAAAATGAAGTTCAGGCAGTGGTTATTCAAGGCGGCGAATTAAAATCAAAAAAGGGAGTAAATCTACCTAACACCAAGATATCTTTACCGTGCCTGACAAGCAAAGATCTAGCTGATTTGGAATTTGCTTTAGAAACTGGAATCGAGTGGATTGGCTTATCTTTTGTTAGGTCTGTAAATGATATAAAAGAATTACAAAAAATCATTTACGAAAGGAAATCAGCTGCTAAAATTGTAGCAAAAATTGAAAAGCCTGAAGCTATTAAACAACTTGATGCAATAATAAAAAAATCTGATGCAATTATGGTGGCACGTGGAGATTTGGGTGTTGAAGTTCCAATGGAACGTCTTCCTAACCTTCAAAAAATGATTACTCGTAAATGTATCAAATATTCCACGCCCGTCATTATTGCAACACAAATGATGGAGTCAATGATGAAAAGTTTAACCCCAAGTAGAGCTGACGTAAATGATGTTGCTAATGCGGTTCATGATCGTGTAGATGGGGTTATGCTTAGTGGTGAAACCTCTGTTGGCATGTACCCTGTTGAAGTGATACAAGCTATGAGTAAAGTATTGAGAAGTCAAGAGAATTATGCAAATCTAGAAATGGAAGAATTTCTCCCAGTTGAAAAAAATGATGGAAGATATATTTCTGATACAGTTTGCTACAATGCTTGTAAAATTGCAGAACAAGTAGACGCTAAGGCAGTAATGACTATGACCCATTCTGGCTACAATGCATTTAAAATTTCTAGTTTTAGACCACCTAGCAAAATTTGCATTTTCACCCATAATCGCAAAATCTTAAACACGCTAAGCTTACTTTGGGGAGTAAAAGGTTACTACTACAATAAATTTGTAAGTACAGACGATACAATTACCGATATTAAAAAAATCATTAAAGAAAATAAAATAGTACAAAGTGGAGATATGGTCATAAACATTGCTAGTATTCCAATTACAAATAAAGGGATGACAAATATGTTAAAACTAAGCATAATCGAATAATGAAGAAACTAAACACAGACCTATTAACTTCAATTTGTGAAGTAGCAGGTGCTCCTGGTTTTGAACAAAGAGTAAGAGACCTTATCATTAGTGAAATTAAAGACATTGTTGATGAATACCGAATTGATAATTTAGGGAACGTTATCGCAATTAAAAACGGTCTATCGTCCGATAAAAAAGTAATGATTGGTGCACATATGGACGAAATTGGATTTATTGTTACTCATATTGATGACAAGGGATTTGTACGTTTTCATACACTAGGTGGTTTTGATCCAAAAACACTAACAGCACAAAGAGTTATCGTTCATGGTAAAAAAGACCTCATTGGGGTTATGGGCACCAAGCCTATTCATGTTATGAGCCCAGAAGAACGAAGAAAAGTTCCAAAAACAACAGACTACTTTATCGATATGGGCATGTCGAAAAAAGAGGTGGAAAAATACATCTCTGTTGGCGATTCTATAACCAGACAACGTGAACTAATTGAAATGGGTGACTGCGTCAATTGTAAATCAATAGATAATAGAGTTTCTGTTTTTATCTTAATCGAAACCCTAAAAAAACTTAAAAAATTTCCTTACGATGTATACGGTGTATTTACCGTACAGGAAGAAGTAGGAATTCGTGGTGCACAAGTTTCGGCATTACAAATTAAACCTGATTTTGGTTTTGGTTTAGATACTACCATTGCATTTGATGTTCCGGGTGCTCAAGGACATGAAAAAATCACAGAACTAGGAAAAGGGGCTGCCATAAAAATTATGGACTCACAAACCATTTGTGATTACAGAATGATAAATTATATGAAATATATTGCCAAAAAGAAAAAAATCACGACACAATTAGAAATCCTTCCTGCGGGAGGAACAGATACCATGGGTATTCAAAGGAGTACGCCTGGTGGTTCAATAGCAGGTGCCGTTTCAATTCCTACAAGACACATCCATCAAGTGATAGAAATGGCTCACACAAATGACATTCACCAATCTATTGAGCTTCTAAAAGCATGTATTGAAAACCTCGATCAGTATGATTGGAGCTTTAAATAGAAAACCCTAATTCTATAAGTCTGAATGGTATTCTTAACAAAAAAAATTAGCGCTCTACTAAAATATATTTTCTTCAGTTTTATAAGTACATTTCTGATGTTGCAATGTGCCAGCATACAAAGCCCGACTGGGGGTGAAAAAGACACAAATCCACCTACAATATTAAGTTCTAAACCGAAACAAGCTGAAACAAAGGTTAAACCTTCGAGGATTGAAATTCAATTTGATGAATTCTTTGTGCTAAAAAACTTATCCAATGAACTGTTAATTTCACCACCACTCAATAAAGCGCCAATCATTTCACAAAAGGGAAAAAGCCTGTTTATAGACCTTCAAGAAGAGCTAAACAACAACAGTACTTACACACTAAATTTTGGAAAAGGAATTGCCGATTATCACGAAGGAAATGTACTTAAAGATTACACTTTAGTCTTCAGTACCGGCGCCGAACTTGACTCACTTCAAATACAAGGAAACATAACTGCCTGTCCTGATAAAACACTCCCAGAAGATCTTATTGTTGGAATATACCAAACAGACAGCTTAACAAAAGACTCTACAATTTATCTAAACAAGCCCGATTACTTTAGTTTAATAGATGAACAAAATCAGTTTCATATAAAACACATCCGAGATGGGAGCTATGAGCTTATAGCCTTTAAAGATGTAAATGCAAACTACAAATACGACGGTGCCTCTGAACAAATTGCTTTTCACGACAAAATCATAAATATAAACGATAGTGTAGCCTATAAAATATGGCTGTTTTCAGAAGAAGACACATTAAAATTACTGGATAATAAAGATAATGGGCGCATACATTGGGCATATAATAAAGAAATCGATACTGCTACTTTTCACGCAGATACAACACTTAAATACTTTAGTAAAATTAAAAAAGACAGTCTATTTCTATGGCCGTATAATATGAGTTCAGACTCTGCATATGTATGGGCAAAAGTGGGTCAACGGTGCGATTCTATTTTAATAAAAAAGGACAGTTTAAAAAGAAATATAAACATCTTACCACTTTCATCGGATTATTTAAAAGATGGGAAAAACTTACATTTAAAGACATCTGCACCTATTACCAATATAGACAACTCTAAAATTGAGCTTGTAGCAGATTCCGTTCAAATCGATTTCACACTCATCAAAGGTGATTTCACACTTGACATAGAATTCGAGCATCTTGTAAATAAAAAATACAATCTCATTATTCATCAAGGGGCAATAAAAGGCATCAATAAGAGTGAAAATGACAGCACTAATATTTCTTTCTTCACCAAAGGCGAAAGTACCCTAGCTAAACTTAAAATAAACACTACACTACAAAATACAGTTTATTTTATAGAACTTCTTAAAGAGGGGGTTATTATGGAGACCATAGATGCTGGCAAGCCACTTTATTTTGAAAAACTTTTACCAGCGCGCTACGAAATGCGTCTTATCGTCGATTCAAATCAAGATGGTAAATGGACAGCAGGAAACTACTTTGAGAATGTTCTTCCAGAAAAGGTTTATTATTATCCGGAGCTCATCAACCTAAGAGCCAATTGGGAATTGGAAGTAGACTGGGAAATTAATCCGTAATCGTAAAGGTATCTCGATCCGATAAAAAAGGGTACCGTTTGCAACATTCTATAAGATAATTCTTAGACAAGGTCACCTCTACCAAACCAACTTCATATTCAGGAGCCATAGAAATACAGTCGCCCTCAGGGTCTAAAACTTTCGAATGGCCCGGATAATGAGCATTAAAACCATCGGTCCCCACACGGTTAAGGCCAATAACATAAGCTTGATTTTCTATTGCACGTGCTTTTAAAAGTGCATCCCAAGCAGAAATTCTTGTGTTGGGCCAATTTGCTACAAATAAAAGCAAATCATAATCCACGTCGTTACGCGTAAATACTGGAAAACGCAAATCATAACAAATCATTGGGCATATTTTCCAGCCTTCATATTCAACGATCAATCGCTTAGTACCTGCAGTAAAATGCTTATCTTCTTCAATCAAACTAAATAGATGTCGCTTATCGTAGTGAAGCACTCGTCCATTGGGTTCAACCCATAAAAGCCTATTATAAATGTGTCCTTTATCTTTAATCATGACAGAGCCACATAAAACCGCTTTTTTCTTTTTGGCTTGACCCTTCATCCAAACCACTGTTTCTCCATCCATTGACTCAGCCAAATGTGTCGAAGCTACAGAAAACCCTGTGCTGAATAGCTCAGGCAAAAGAATAATATCTGCACCTGTCACCTCTACTAAATAAGCATCGATCTGAGTTCTATTTTTCAGAGCATCTTCCCAGTGCAAATCGCATTGGAACAAACATATGTTTAGTGCTTCCTTCATGTTATAATTAACTAAAAAATCAAAGATTAAAGATTAGTAGCTATTAGCTTTCTTATTCAATCAATAAAGGCTTTAGCACGTTTTGATGTTCCATTTTTAGATCCAGAATATAAAACCCTTTATCCAGACTAGTCACATCCAGTTGAAGACCATTAACAGAAGCTAAAGATGGACATTTAACTTCACAACCAGCGGTATTAATCAATCTGAAATCATGTATCTGAAGTTCTGTTCTAACGATTAAATTCGAAGAGCTTGGATTTGGATAAATTTCAATATTAGCTCCTTCTGAGAGGTCAGGTACAGACAATTGAACACCAGAAATTTTACTAACACCCGTACTTGTCGCAACCCATACATTGTTTTGAGAATCTATGGCCAAATCTCTTACCACAGGGCCTACCAAACCATTGGCACCCCCAACATAATCGTAATCGGTCCAAAAAGTACCATTCCAAAGCGCCAAGCCACCAACACTTATCAAATAATCCACATAAATTCCAGCCCAAACATTCCCATTCGAATCCAAAGTAATATCAACTACAGGATTTAAGGTATCGGGTGGTGGTAAAAGCAACATCATGGTATGGTGATCGGAAATCGTGTTCTCTGTATCTAAAATACTAATTCCTTGACCAGTAGCAACCCATTTATTGTCTGCTTCATCTACAGCTATAGCGCGAACATTATTATTAATTAAGCCATTGGTTGTATTAAATATTGTGAAAGTTGTA
>Ga0160422_10000993_pt1 | contig 17538 bp, 33 predicted proteins | sample Fk160mmetaG_FD_108192 | JGI IMG/M metagenome (GOLD analysis project Ga0160422, IMG submission 108192) | Marine microbial communities from the Central Pacific Ocean - Fk160115 60m metaG | ecosystem: Environmental > Aquatic > Marine > Oceanic > Photic zone | place: The Central Pacific Ocean... | reverse complement strand
CTTGTTGTATCAGTAATATTTTCTATTTGAGTAGTCCTGAGAATATGGGTATAGTTAGTAATGCCGGGAGATTCTAACGTTTCATAATACTGAAAACTTTCGCCTTCGTTCACAATACTAAAAGTAGGCTTGTTATCTAAATTAGGTGATACATAAGTGGTTCCTGTGCCTTGTATCGTTGTATTTAATTTTGTCCACCCTTCGGGGGCTACATTACCAGTAGAGCTTTTTACGTTTTCACCCCCTACCGTTAGTTGATACCCATTGCGTATATCAAAACTTTTTATGTCCTCCACTACAGTAGATTTAGTTTCCGATCTCTGAGTAAGCACACCTTGGTTGAAATTAGGAATAACACTTTGAGCATATACAGGTGCGCTAAAAAGACTTAGCAAAATGACATACCTATACATAGCCTTAGTTAATCAACTATTAATGTAGAGGTAATTTGACCAAGTGCTTCAGTATTATGTCCTCCAGCAGTAAGTGTAACTGCCCCAGCAGAAGTAATTGTTCCAGCTAAATCTCCAGCAGTTCCTCCAGCTATAGAAGTTATGTCAGAAAAATTAGGGGCTGCACCTGTTGTTACTGCTGACCCTGCAATGGCATCTGCTTGAGTAAATGATTGACTAAAACTAAAACTATTGGCTGGTACGTCTTGGGTAACGGTAAGATCAGGAGGTGTACCTACACCGCTACTAATTACAAGTGCGCCAACTCCATTGGCTACAGCATTATCACCAGAGCCATGTGTTGTATCAACTCCTGTACCGCTAATAGAGTAGCTAGATCCTATACGATCAGCAGTAGTACTTGCACCGCCTACTGTTAACTTTGTAGAGCTAGTAATACTATGCGAAAGATCTGCATAGGTTGGAGATACTGCTGATAGTGCAAAAATAAATGGAAGTAATTTTTTCATTTTTTTGTAGGATCAACTTTAATAACGTCAGGCTTTGTTGTGACGATTTCTAGTGGCTGTTTTATTATGATAGTCTGAGTGCCACCGCTAGAGTTATTGATATTACCATTTTCTCCTTCTTCTTTCTTTTTCTTTTTAGCTCCTTGTGCTGCATTAACACTTATTCCTAATCCACCTAAGATATTTCCTAATAATCCAGCAGCAAAAGTACTATCTACTCTTGGTTGGTCTGGTATATCTATTCCAAATAATTTATTCGGTAGTTTTACATATCCTAAAGATAAAACTAATAGGCACCAAGTTAATATAAAAGCTTGAGCTACAGTAGAAACTAAAAAGGTGATTTTCTCCTGATAGTCAGGTTTATCATCTTCTAATTCTTTACTCTTTTGTGGTATATCTTTGATTTTTTCTTTTTCCATAGGGTTTATCTGTATAATAGACATATATTGAGGACTCGTAAAGTGGTAGAGGTAGTTGCAGCAGTAGGTGGGGCAGTTTTGACAGCTTGTTTTGTATCTGTAGGTTCAATATCTTATAGAGGTAGGCAATCAAGAGATGATCTCGTGCGAAATACAACAGCTATAGAATTATTAACAACAAAAATAGATGATATGCACGATGACATGAAAGAGGTATTTCATCGTTTAAAAGAAGTAGAGCTTGCAGTTGTAGAGATAAAACCAAGAAGATAGCCTCTTCCGTTATGACCAGAAGAAGAGGCTATAGCTCTAAGTATGAGGATTGAGCTACTATAAATCTAGCAATATAATAATTACAATGCTAAAAGTAATTGAGCCTATTCTTTTTGCTTTTCTTCGTGGGAAAGCAATAAAAAAACTCGCACTTGATATAGTACGAGCTATGGTCAATAAATCAGATAATAATGTTGATAATCGCCTTTGCGATATGTTAGAAAAAGCTTTGTTTCCGGGAAGATAACTATTTACCCAATTTAACTTTTACTTTTTTAGTTTTCTTTTTTTTAGAAGATCCATAGCCTCTAGTCTGTGTATGCATAGTGAGAATGTAACTAAGTCAAGTATAGCTTTGTTGCCTTATTAGACCAATACGCTAGTCTTAAGTTGGAGGGACTTGTAATGAAACTTGTAATGCCTTGGTCTAACTGGTTTAACAAACAAGCTAAGAAAAGGCGCAAAGTTGAACCTTGGGTTTTAGCTGAGGTTACATTAGAGGAGGAATTACACGTTGAAGTATTTTTACGTCATATTATAGAGACTCTTGACCCTAATGATATTCCAGATCTTATAAGTGCTTTTGCAAAAGAAAATTTTAGATTGGTAAAAATAATTAATCAAGCTGGCGATCATATAGACAATATAGAACCTAAATCTTCCTCTCCCAAAAGTAAGCGCAGTCCTTCGCCCAAACCCCTCCACTAGCTTTACCTTCTGGCATACCAAGACCACATTCTGCCTTTATAACTAGGTGGTGGATACAATCTATACATAAAGGGTGATCTCTACTCATACATCTAGCATCTGCATATAAATACTCAGCCTCGATAAGGGCAGGTTCTAATTCTTTAGCTTGCAACGGTAAATTTAACTTTCCTTTTTTTGTTTTTATTTTTACTCTCCATACTGTAGGTTCTTCTTCATATAAAACCATGCGACCAGCATGGTATCTAAGAGAAGCCATTTTAAGATTTATACCTCGTAATCATCAGGTGGAGGACTAAGCCAATATCTTGTACCATTTATAACCCTAAAAACATGATTACCGCAACATATAATTTGTCCTAAGTCTTTCTGCTGCTGCTTGTGCTTCTGATCGTGTCTCAAATGTTCTGCTGAGATAGACAATTTTTCCGTCATAAAACCAACCTTTAAATTTTGCTGTAAGACCATAATATATGGGCTGGACTCCAAAATGTCCTTTGCAAGCGATATGTGTTATATACAAGACTTATTCCTTTCCCAATACAAAATTAATTTTTTTAATTCTGCTATACGTTTTTTAGCAGCTTCTATTTTTTCTTTGCTTGTCATATTAATTCGTAACTACAATCTTTCCACCTAGCCTTGATATATTTAATAGCTTTGGCTTTTGTTTCTGCATTTGTAGAAATTTTCATTGGTGCTGTACCTATACCAATACCTTTAAGAATAAAAGTAAATTTTTTAGTTTTTTCATTTTTAAATGCTCTTGTAACACCTTCCATATTAGGTGGCATAGCCATTAGCTCTTTATCTTTAAAGTTCTCTGAGTTCATCTTCTGCTGCCTTTTGTTCATCTTTACTAAAATCTCTTACAAGCATATTTTTAACCTTATTTACTTTATAGTTATGTTTAATAATAATAGTTCTAATGTTTGTATCGACCCAATCACTACGTAAAATCGCAGTATGATTATCAGCATATTCAACGATATGATCGTAACCTCTTATATCTCTATCTAATTGTTTAGCATATTCTTCTAATCTATTTTCTTTTAATTTTTGAAGTTTTAATTCAGACTTTCTACTTCTTTTACCGTTTACGTATTTTGGTGTCATGTTATTTTTTCTAATTCAGCAATAGCTAAAGAACGTGCTTTGTCGTGAATAATTCTAAAATCGTTCCTGTCTATATATTCTAAGATAATTTGCGAGAAATGTTTATCGTATATAGATCTAAATAAACTTTCGTCATGATCTAAATTTACAAGTTGCGATAAAAAAGCTTTGCATACCTGTTGTTTTCGCCTAACTTTTTGATGCCAATCTTTATCGTATTCTTCTTGTTGTTCCTGTTTAAATTTTTTAATGTAGCTATCCATATTATTAATAGCTGTCATTAGCTCATCTTTTAACAATAAAATTTCTGGATTAGATAAAGAGCCAACATCATCAATTGTGACAACTTTATCAATCTGCTTGCTATTAAAGGTTAAAGGCATAGATAAGGATAATTTTATTTTATTTTAGCTTAATTTGGCTTAAAATCCATTAAAAGTGAGGGGTTTTATACGATCCCCTCATTCATTAATCTTGGTGTAAGTGGATTAATTTTTAAAACATATGGTGTATCAGTTAGTGGAGCAACAAATCTAGTTTTCTTAACTCCATTAATATAAAAATTAAACAATCTTATAAAAGCATTTAATTGGTATCTTTGATAAGACGATCCTCTATGTCTAAAGCCTTTTTGCATCATTTGGTTCCTAAACGACAAAATAGGATTATCTGATTGTAAATTTATACCTTCTGCAAGCTGTCTCCAGAATGGTTCAAATATATTTTCAGAATAATTATTATCCAATATTAATTTATACATAGCAATTGCTACACTCATGTTAAAAAAATGGAACTTCTTATGATATTGGCATATTTTGACACTTATGTTATCCCATAAATCTTTCTTACTGTTATATTCATTTGAAATTTCTATATGACTTGGCATAACGACATTAGCCCAAGCACCTTTAGGATAAGCATGATAAAGTAAATATACTTTTATACCGGCAGCTAGTTGTTTAGAATTAAAACAACCTTGTATAAATAAACCATCAGCAGCACTCCTAGCAGTACCCCGATCAACGCAATTAAATATGTTTGAATCTAAATTTCTAGTAACCATCATTGGCAATGTTTTACCAGTTTTTGCAATTGCTTGAAGTCGATGCTGTCCATCTAATAAATTGCCGTCATTATCAAAAGCAATGCCTTGATGAGTTACCATCCATTCATCATTTTCTATTGTTGTAATAAGTCGTTTTAAATTTGCTGCTTTAAAGCTTCTATTATTTTTATTTTTTGCTGTTAATACGTAGTTAGCAAAATCAGGTGTGATTTGTTCAATTTGAGTAGTTGGTTGCATGATGAAAATAATTAATAAAGTTAAAATGTATAGGGTCTTATGTGAAGAGAACTAAACACAGAAAAACTCTTCACTGCCCCATATTTAAAAAGGAAATTCCTCTTCTGCTGCTTTTACTTTTGGTGCAGAGTCAGGGACATATCCGCTATCAGCTTCTTCAATAGCTTTCATAGTCTTGTAATCAGGCTCTAGGTTAAGACCGATATATTTTTTACCAGCTTTGCTTTCATTAAGGTAGCCTGTAGCTCTAATAGTTACTACACCTTCTCCATGAAAGTCGCTATGCTCTGGCTTTGCTTTTTGCACATATGTACATAGCTTAATAATGTCGCCCTCTGTAATCTGCATAACACCAGAATACTTAGGATAGTTTTTGTTAGGATCGTAGTTCTCCTTGTAACGCTTTTTGTGGTCTTCTTCTGTTTGTGAGAAAACTGCAAGTGGTAATTTAAAGTCCATAGATAAAAATTAATTAGATTGACGTTTGGCTGATTCTAAATCCTCTATCTCAGCCAACTTATAGAGGATCTTTCCATTGATGGTGTAGAAAGAAGGCGGTTTGCCTTCTCTTCTCCATCTTTCAACAGAATTAACATGAACTCGCCATCTTTCAGCAAGTTCACTAGGCGTTAAAAATTCTTTCTTAGAACCCGAAGTCATCTTGAGCCTCCTGTACTGCTTCAACATTACTCGTAGTAATATCAATAGGTTGTATATCAACTACTTCCTCGCTAGTCTGCACACCTAATAAAAGATCAGGTATATATTGCCTGCCAAAAAAAGTAGCTGCTCTGTTTTTAAGCATTAGCTCTGGCATTGATTGATACTTAGGGTTTTTTCTAGTCCACCCTTCTTCTTGTGCCATTTTCATAGATACTGCTGTGCCTTTAACTAACTTGTTATCCTCTAGTCTTATGGCTTGGCATTGAACAGCTAATGTTTGGTCTTTACCAGTAACAACATAGTCAAAATTCTTAAATCTACCGCAGCCTAGTATGTTGGAGGTTATGAATTGAGAACTCCAAGTTGGTCTGCCATGTATAACATTTAAGTTTTGCATTACTGTTAACGGACTAAGATTCATTCTCTTACTCATTTCCAATGCTACTAAGCAATTAGATAAACCTTTTTGACCTTTATAGTTGGTTGGTACAAGATCAGACTCACATAGGCTTTTAGCTTGTCTCTGAGCAAACTCAAAAGACTCGGTGCTTTGATAAATAGAGGACTCGCCCTCTTGGTTCGTTTTAGTAATTTCAGATGTCATAGGTAATGTCTTCATAAGTGATGTCTACCCACTCGTCACGAGCAAACATCCAAGTTTTTTCTGTTTCTGGGTCGTAAAAGACCTGACCTTCATATGGGTCGTAGGGAAATTCTTTTCTCATCAGTAAAGTTGAATTTCCTCATTAGATGACGTTTGATCTTTCTTCTTGGTCATCCAAGGAGGTAAGTCGATTGTTTCTATTTCGTTGGGAGTATAGTCTGGGTAAAAATCGTTTTCTTTGCACCATAATATTTTGTCAATAGCCTCATCTACTTTTTTATTACCTTCCTCAATCATTTCCATGCTGGCACGATATACACCAACACAAAAAGGTGCAGTTTTTTCTATAGCAATAAAAATAAAGTCATAAGTATCAAATCCTAAATTCTGCAAAGTCTTTAAATAAAATGCAGCTTGGATATGGTAGCCGAATTGACCTATAGATTTTTGAAAACCTTTAGGACTTGCATCCTGTGTAGTTTTGAGATCAACAACTATTTTTTTATCGTGTGAAATCCAATCTGGCCTGCATTTTGCCCTTATTCCGCCTAAATCTTCACTAAAAAAGCTTAATTCTGTTAATCCTTCCATGTCATAAATCATCTTAGCTGGACTTGCTAAAAAACTATGGTTCATATGAATAAGGTTTTCTTCCCACTCAGCAGCCAATATATTTAAATGACCATGCTCTTCCATCCATTGCTTACCTTCTTTAGTCCTACCATTAAATGCTTTAGGTTTATAGCAATATCTATTCTTAAATAATTCATTCTCTAAAAAAAAAGTATGAACAGCAGTACCTTCTTCCATAGCTTTAGTAGGTACAGATTCAGCAGTCTTGTCGTATAAATATTTTTTAGGACTAATCAGTGCTTTGCGAAGAGTAGTCGAAGACTCGTACTTAGTCTTACCATGATATTCTTCGTTAGACATCACAAGTGGTTTATAGATCATTAAACTTTTCTCCCCATTTGATAAAGTTATCTAGCTCGCCACACTCAGCAATTTTGCCAATTAATTTTTTGTGCATTAAATGTTCTAATTTTTCCTGACCGTAATACCACATACCACGCTCAACAGCGAAACAAAAAGCTTCAAAATTATTAGTTCTTACATAAAGTACTAACTTGTCTAAAAACTCAGAACTTGTTTCTTTTTGCAGTTTGCTCCAGTTATTAGGCTCTGTCATTTTTTGCCTCATTATTTTCTTTGCAAAATCTCTTAATAGCTTCTTGTCTCGTTAAACCTTCAGCCATATATTCTTTTACAACTTCTTCTATAGCTGAGAAGAAGTTAGTAGTTGAAGAGCTATTTGCAATGGCTTGTTCTAAATTTCTATATTGAGCTTCATTAAAACCTGTTTTTGTAAGTTGATGCAAAATTTCTGTTTTTTCATCAAATGCAAGTTCACCAATTGAATTAGTTTCTTCTTTGTTAGTCATTGTTGTAAGCTTGACACATATAACAGCATACTATAGTATGAGACAACAAATGTCAACCCTATGCAACTAAGAGATTACCAAAATTTAGCAATCTCTAACGTAAGAAAATCGTTTCAAGCGAAGTACAGATCTGTGCTGCTTACTCTTCCTACAGGTGCAGGCAAAACTGTTATCTTTTCTGAGATAACAAGACTTGCAGGGTTAAAAGGTGCAAATGTTCTTATACTTGTACACCGAAAAGAATTAATAGATCAGGCTGGCGATAAATTAACTAAAGCAAATGTAAAATACGGAATAATTGCAGCAGGCCGTAAGGAATCTAAGAGTAATGTACAAGTTGCCTCGGTGCAAACTTTAATTAACAGACTTAATAATCCAAATCAATTTGACCTGATAATTATTGATGAAGCTCATCATGCAGTAGCTAATTCTTGGCGAAAGATATTTAGTTTCTATAAATCAGCTTTAAAACTTGGTGTGACAGCTACACCTATGAGAATGACAGGTGCAGGGTTAGGCGAGATATTCGACAATCTGATAATTGGTTCTACAATCCCAGAACTTGTAGAGCAGAAATATTTAGCAGAACATGAGGTATATGCACCGCCAAATAAGCTAAATTTAGACAAAATAAGAACAGTTAGGGGTGATTACAGCAAAAAAGAGGTAGAAGATGAATTAGATAAGGTTGATATAGTTGGTGATGCAGTAGAGAATTATCGAAGACTTGGGCAGAACAAGCCAGCTATAGCATTTTGCATATCAGTAAAGCATGGACAGTATGTAACTAATAAATTTAAACAAGCTGGATATACAGCAGAACTTATAACAGGTTCTATGAAGTCTGATGATAGAAAAACATTAATAGATAATTTTAAAGATGGAAAGGTACAGATATTAGTTTCTATTGATGTGGTTAGTGAGGGATTTGACGTTGAAGGATGCTATGTAGCTATCCTACTGAGACCGACACAATCTGAAGCTTTATATATACAACAGGTAGGTAGAGTTCTCAGACCAGAACCTAATAAAGTTGCAATAGTTTTAGATCATGTAGGTAATACAAAACGTCATGGATTTGTTGATGATATAAGAGAGTTTGATCTACACCAAAAAGCAAAAACAAAAAGAAAAGGAGAACTTGCACCAGCAGTAGAAACTTGCGAGGTTTGCTTTGCCGTATATAGGCCACAACCAATTTGTCCTGTATGTGGACATAAGAAAGAAGTAAGAAAAAGAGAAATTACATACGAAGATGGTGAATTAGTAAAGATGAAAAAACAATTAAAGCTTGATGAGGGAGATCCACTTATAGAAAAATCTACAGGTGCAAAATTATATTTTTATGCTTGGGATGATGACCAGAACAAAACAGGTTTTCAATTTTCATTAGGTCGTAAAAATCCAAAAGCTAAATGTTTTACACCAGCACAATTTAAAGATTTTTGTAAACAAGACTTATATGGTATTCATTCAAAACATACAGATTATGCAAAGAAAAAATTTACAGAAAGATTTTTAAGTTTAGTTAGATTGGCAGAGGTAGAGATAGATGATATTGCTGTAATTAGATCAGAACAACAACGTAGAAAAAAATTAGAAGAGTGGAGTTGTAAGACGCTCAAAGACTGGATAAGACTTGCAGATAAACGTGGTCATAATCATTTTTGGGCTAAAAAAAGATGGGAGATTTCCAAGAAGAGAAAACGTAAAGATAACTATAATGATGACGATTTCTTTGGGTTTTGATGTCATAGGGCGGAAAACTAGACAGATAACTTTGTTGACATAGTTAAACTCTATACATATAGTGATGTTACAGATCGCAAAAGTGATGACACTTACAGCACAAGAAATTACTACTAAACTTACTGAGCAGTACAAAGATGTTCAAGTAGGTATCGAGTTTATAACTCCACAACAGGCACAGATTTATATGAATCGTAATTTTGCCAATAATAGAAAAACTGTTCTAAATAATATTTTGGAACTTGAGAGGGAAATGAAAGCTGGTCGTTTTACTCTCTCTGATTCTGCTATTTGTTTTAATACAGAAAACATATTAGTTAATGGACAACATAGGTTATTAGCAGTAATAAAAACTGGTCTTACTCAACCTTTTATCGTTATTAAAAATTTACCAGATAAATCTAAACTAATTATGGATGTAGGTAAGTCTAGGGTTATGTCAGATCGTATTACTGTTAGCGGTATAAGAATTACTCGTAAAGAATGTTCAATAATTAGACACGCAATGTCTAAAGTAAACAATACTACAGGTACAGAGCAATTCTCAAGACCTTGCCACGATAATATTGTTGCTCAAACATTTGTTAAGCACGATCAATTTCTTGCTTATGTAAGTAAATTGCATTGCTCAAAAACAAGAGCTATCTTTATCGCAGCAGCATTAAAAATTTATGCTGAAATGATATACAACAAAAGGTCTGGAAAGCGTAAATTAAATCACGATATGACACCAAAAGAAAGGGCGATCCATTTTCTCAACATTGTATCTTCTGGTATGGCATCTCCTATTAATGGTGTAGATAAAGATATAAAACCTGTTGATAGAGCAGCACAATTATTGTTTAACAGGACTTGTGATTCTTCTCTAAAAGCTACATATTGGAATAGTGCTGATGCTTGGGCATATACATTAAGAGCAGCACATCATTTTATGTGTGGTACAGATACAACATATATAAGACAAGCTTTAGATGATCCATTTAAACCATTCATTGAATTACCATCTACAAATGAGATAATGGAAATATCAACAACACAAGCCACTAATTTAACTTAGTGGTTTGTATAAACTTAATTAATTTTTTATAACATGGATGACAAAAAGTATGTTCGAGTAATCTTTCAACTCGAACCAGATCGACATGAGTTTATAAAGCGAGAAGCTGATAAACGTGGTTTATCTATTAGCCAATATTTACGGAATCTTGTTAGAGAAAAATTTTATAGTGGCAAATTTACTTCTATCTATGAAGAACAACGACAAGAACGATTAAATGATGGCTTTGAACAAGAGTTAGAACAAGTACATGGTTTTAGTACTCAAAGTATGTTAAATAAACTCCGAAGCAAGTTTGCCGACAAACCAGATTTCTCTCTCAAATAATGTATCATGGAAAAAACTACATCATTAGATGTCAAACCAAGAGACAGTCTTACAACAAAATATAAGGTTGGCTCTTGGACAACATTCTGACTTACGTTTATTTCGCAACGAAACTGGAAAACTTCCAGATCCTAGAACAGGGAGATGGGTACAGTTTGGGCTGGCAAAGGGTAGTTCTGACCTTATTGGTTTTAAGACTATCAAGATTACTCCTGAGATGATCGGGCAAGATTTAGCAGTCTTTACAAGTATCGAAGTTAAAACAAACACTGGACAACTTTCAAAATATCAGCATAATTGGCTTCAAGCTGTTAAGAAGGCTGGAGGAATTACAGGGGTAGCTCGTACTGTAAGAGATGCCTTAGAAATACTCAAGGTTAACTAACGCTTTAAAACATACCTGTTATCTTTATGTCTGCATTTGAATTAGACCGCAGCCAATGGCGGTCATTTTTGGAACTTCTTGGAAAGGATATTCGTAAAGTTCGTTTAAGATCATTTTTTCCAAAAGGTCACCCATTAAAAGAAAGAGATCGTGGTAAAAAATCTAACGCTAATGGAGATTGGATTAAACATTGCCAAGAAGAAGGTAGAGGCGTTTATCTTGTAATCAATGATGGAGAAGATACAGACTCTTCTATAACAGGTTGCCGAGCCTTTTTTTATGAACACGATGACCGTCCCAAAGAAGAGCAACTTTTTATTTGGAGAGAGTTAGGATTGCCAGAACCATCAATTCAGATTGATACCGGAGGTAAGTCAATACATAATTATTGGATCCTTAAAAAAATAATAGAACCAGAGACTTGGAAACCTATACAGGAAAGATTATTAGATTATGCAGATGCAGATAGAGCCTTAAAAAATCCATCAAGAGTGATGCGTCTGCCGGGGACTTTTCATATGAAAGATGATGGTAGTCATAGTGGTATGACTAAAATTATTTATACGTCAGATAAAAAATATAGTGTTAAAGATATAGAGAAATGTTTGCCTACAAAGAAGCAACATGAAAAAAATAAAGAGTCTGTAGAGTTTAAAGAATATCGTAAAGAGGATTTTGCAACAGTACAAAAAGCACTCGCACACATACCACCTAGAACCCCCGGCTCAAACACATATCATATGTATCGAAATATTTTATGGGGTCTTATAAAAGCTTGTGAAGATGCAGGCAAAAGTTCTGCCGATGCAATAAATCTTATGAGAGAACACTCGCCAGCGTGGGGAGGACTCGATCAAGTTGCCAAGTCTGGAGGACAAAAAATAGAAGCTAATAGTTTTTGGTACTGGGCAATGCAACATGGTTACAAGCCACCAAAAGTGATGAAGGTTGTTAATCCAGATAATCCAGATAATCCTACGTTAGTTCATTCAGATAAATTACAAAAAATAGAAGCTAATGAACTATTGAATTTACTGAAGACTCGCAGAGAAAATGGCGAACACGCATTTAGATATAATATATTTACACAACAGATAGAATTAAATGGAGTACCTTGTCAAGGATCAACTTCTATTGATAGATATTACTTGGAACTTGCTAGGCAAGGCTACAAATGTAATAAAGATACTGCATTTGACTGTGTTGTGCAGATTGCCAGAGAATATGAATACAATCCTGTAACTGATTATTTAGATAAAGTTTATAAGACAGAATTACCAGCTTATATTGACAGACTCGCAAGTGCATACTTAAGACCCGAAGATAAACATTTATCAGAGCCAACTATTTATGATGATATGTTGAAGAAAACATTAATTGCAGCAGTAGCTAGAGCTTATAATAAAGGAGGTAAAGGTCATAAATTTGATAATGCTTGCGTTTTATTAGGAGAACAAGGCTCAAGAAAATCATCATTCTGGGCAACATTAGGAGGAGAGTTTTTTAGTGATGGCCTAAGAGACATTAACGGGAAAGACTCGCTTATGATTTTGCACAGAAGTTGGATTTGCGAACTGGCCGAGCTAGAAAGCATCACATCTAAAAAAATGGCAGGGGAGATAAAATCTTTTTTATCTCAAAAACAAGATGTTTTTAGAGTACCTTATGGCAAAGTTACTGAGGAGTTTCCTAGAAGAGGTATCATTGTTGGATCAACTAACAGACATGATGGCTTTCTTGTCGATGAAACAGGAAATAGACGCTTTTGGATAATTCGTCTAGGAGAAAGTATAGGTATAGAAAATCCAATAGATTGCGAAGCATTAGTCAAAGATCGAAATGGTATATGGGCAGCAGCCGTTTTAGCTTATAAAAATGGCGAGACTACATATTTAACTAAAGAAAATGAATTAAAGGTAAACGAGGAAAATTTAGATTATTTAATCGAATCGCCTTGGAAAGCTGTTATTGAATCTTTCTGCGAAACACCACAAAACTATTACAGAGAACTTACAACAGAACTTGTACTTTCTGAAGCTATCGAGAAACCAATCGAAAGACAAACAAGGTACGATCAAATGCAAGTTGCAACGATTTTAAAAAATCTAGGCTACGAAAAAAAGCGTAGAGGAAGTAGGGGTTGTCGCAAATGGGTCTACATTCGAGACTCGGAACGTGTCTTAACCTCTGTGTAAGGTTAGTACACACTATGGACACCGCAAACAATGTCAGGACTTGCGATATAAGCTGTGTCTATAGTGTCTATACCTTTTACTATAAAGTATAATAAGTAAGGAAAGAGGGGAGTATAGGGAGTATATAGGGGAGAAATAGGGGTTTAGGAAACTTTATAAGGGAAGTCGGTACACATAGGACACTATGGACACCTGATAAAAAGCTAGTCTCACGCCTCAAGACTTGCTAACATACAAAAAAAACAAGACTCGCAATGGCAAGAAGACCCGAAGTAACATTCTCATATAATTTTGAAAAAATTAAAAAACAGCTAAATGTATATGAAAGGTCACAAGCAAAATTTGCAGGTAAAAAAGCATTAACAAGATTAAATAGAGAATTAAAAGGTAAAAATGGATTAGTTGCTAAAACATATAAAACAGGAACATTATCAGGTGGTAAATTTAGAGATCCAGTTACTTTTACTCTTGCAAGTACCTTTGGAAAACAAACTGGTTTGGATTTGACAGTTGGAGTAAAAGATGAAAAAGCATTGGGAGATAGAAAAGGAAATCCAGCTTCAAAATATTTATATCCTGTTATAGGTGGTGGCTCAACAAAAGCTTACGATACTACATTTACTCAATATTTAAGAAATAAAGATTTTATAAAAAACTCAGAATATCCTTTTGCGTTTCTTGATAGTAGATATATTAGGAAGACTAAAAGAAACAGAGTATCTAAAAACACTTACAGGAATACAGTTATAGCTTTAGAACAGCAAAAAAAACATGGCTCAATAGGTGGCAAATTGCAAGACGCTAGAGTTGTGGCTTTTAAAGAACCACCCAAAGGCAGTAAATGGAAGAAGGGTGGTATTTACAGGGAAGTTCCTATGAGGGCTAAGACTAAAACTGGTGCTAAGAAATTTAAGCTTGAGCCATTGTTTATATTTAAGAAGACACCTCGACAGGCAGGTAAAGTAACATTTTCTCAAAGAATTAAAAAAATAGCAGATAAGAGACTTTTTAAATATTGGGTATCCGAGACAAGAAAACTTGCAAAAGATAATAGATTTTACGATCAATGACTTGCAAAACAACAAAGATAATACTATAATAGTACCATTATCTTTATCTTAATTATGTCAATCGCAAACGAATTAGCAAAAGAATTTTTATACCACAACGATTTATATCGTGCAGGTAGGGCAATAATATCTGACAAGCACTTTGATGAAATCAAAAAAGCATTAGTAGCTGTAAGCCCAAACCACCCAGCACTTAAGAAAGTAGATGAGGGCTGTGTATTATCAGGACTCGGTACTTTGCCTTTCGCAGAGTGGTATTCTTATCTACCAAAAAATACACCAGTAATAGTTGAGCCTAAGATAGATGGTTGTGCAATGGCTCTTAGATATGTAGATGGGATATTAGTTAAGGCATGGACTCGCAAAGGTGTAGATAAGACATATTGCATGAGAATGATAGAAGACTTGCCGAAACATATACTTGCAAGAGGTACAGTTGAGATAAGAGGCGAGTTGTATGGTAAGGGTCTTATCCCTGCTAGATCGCAAAGACTCGCAGCAGGCCACTTACGCAAGAAACAGCCATCAGGTATGGGATTATCTTTTTGTGCTTTTCAAATATTTAACGGTAAAGGTACAGAAATAACTAATTTAAGACAGTTAGCTAAGTGGGGATTTTTAGTTACTGGTTATATAAAAGTAACTACTAATGTTGTATCTGAGGTTAAGAAACTACATCAGAAGTGGCAGGACTCGCTGATATTTAGTCGCTATCCTACAGACGGAATTGTAGTAAAAGTTTTAAGCAAGGACTTGCAAGAAGAAATCGGCAGAACATCAATTGCCCCAAGTTGGGCTACAGCCATAAAAGATGTGTGGAAAAAGACTTGGTAACTTGACTACTGAGTAAGTATCAAGTATTATAACAGTAGTTTATTTTTTATCAACTATGACTAACCAGAGGCAACAAGTAAATTGCCGTATCAATGAATCTACCTTAACCAAGTTAAAAGCACTCGCTAATGGCTACAAGTACAAGGCTTGTCCTACTTGTGGCAAGGCTTGGGACTTGCATGGAGGTGTTAAAACAGATCCAATACAACATAGTGTTTTAGCAAGTCAGCTATTAGAAGCAGCTATTGACTCACTGTTCAGCGAGAGTCTAACTTAATTGTTACGATTTTGTAACATAGTACTAGACAAGTATTAAACTATCCTGTACATTAAAAATGTACTTTATCTTTATCTTTATCAATGACAACATCAGTTAAGCCAAAAAGAAAATTACTCGGTACATTAGCTTTTTCTCAAAAAGTCAACGAGTATCAATTATTTAGTTCTACTAGAGAACAAGACATTAGATCAAAAATAATGCTTCACGCAAGTGGAGACTGGGGCGATCTAGCACCAGAAGACGCAGAGACTAACAATCAGGTAGTCAGAACAAGCAATGGTGGCAGATTACATTCTGTTTATAAATTGCAAGACAATAAAACTATTTGGATTATTACATCAGGTTATGGGCTTACAAAAGCTGATATGGACTTGACTCAGTTTTCCGAGCAAGATTATTGCAACACAGTAGTTCTATTTCCAGAGGAGTATTAAATTATGCAAAAAAGAAAAACACCGGTTAACGTGCAGATTTTTGTAGATCACTTGTATGCAGGCTTAGAGCAAGCAGGCTTAAACTTTGACGACTACAATCCAACAACTGTTACTAACAAAGAAACAAAAGAAGTTGGTTTCCTTTTTTGTCAACAGATTGACGATATAGAAACTTCAGCTATTGTTTTCAACGATAGAGTTGAATTTGCAGATCATTCAGTTTCATTGATTATGAACAATGAATCACCACCAACAAAGATCGCAATTCTATTTCTTGTAGCAATGATACAAGGAGATGTTATTACACCACCAGACTGCCCTTGCTGTGCAGAGGAGGTAGCACAATGACAAAGCAAATTACATTAAATTTTCCTGATGATATCTATCGTGATCTTGTAAGAGTAGCAAGAGCAGATGGTAGAAGGCTAAACGATTTAGTTACAATTCTATTATCTGAAGGTCTTAGATACTTTTATTGCGAAACATCTATTTCTATTAAAAAACTTGATAGTGATTACACACAAGCAGAAAAAGATCAGATCAAAAAAAACAAAGAGTTAGAAAACTCGGAAGGTTGGTCAGGTTTAGATTATGAAGCTAGAAGAGCTAAAGGTTACGATTATGTTTGCCACTACATACATAATGAAGATGACTTTTTAGGCAACCTAGAGGACAGAGTAAAAGAATCAGTATGCAATCAGGAGGTGGCACAATGACAAAACAAAACTCAAGACAAAAATTATTAGATAAATTATCTATTGATTTAGATAAAGCATTTAATGAAAGGGTGCAAGCTGTTAAAAAGTTAAGAATAGCTTTTGACAGAAATCAAATTGCATACATTCATTTTGAGACAATGGATTTAGACCACCCTATTACTCAAGAGACTCAAGAACATATTGTCAAAATTGAAAAACTTTGTTCAAAAGTTCTTAAAGCAGAAAATAAATTTATGGTTTTACACCATCAATTTCATTCTGAATTTGACAAGTTAGATGAAGAGTTAGGGTTTTCATCAAAAATAAAGGAGGACTAAACAATGCCAATGAATAAAGATCAATTTATTGAAGAAGTTTTTGAAATTGCTTTTGGCGATAATGCTATAAATCGTGATTTCAGTTTCGAGGAGGTAGTCGAAGAGCTATCAAGATTTAGTGATGAAGCACTCAAATGGGATAGTATTCCTGATGAGGATAAAGAGCAATGGGAAAAAGCATACGAGAGAGGAGATTACATTCTTATGGAGCATGACAAATGAACGAAAATCATTTATGGATTTTATTTAATGATGCTCACGAATGTTCTTTAGATAATATCCTTACACACCCTCTAAAAGCTAAAGAGATCGAGGACTTGGCCGAAGATTTAGGTTTACAGGCTGTAGCTGACCAACTTAGATCAAACAGAGAAGAAAAGGAGGTAAGAGACAATGAATAGATATTGTATTTCAGAATCTTGTATAGTTGTTCGAGACTATATGGTTGATGCTAATTCAGAAGAAGAAGCTAGAGAAAAGTTTAGACAAGAGGGTGGAGACTATTGCCCTAACGACTACAACGAAGAGGTAAGTGGCTCACACCAGATTGAAGAGATTGAGTTGTACGAAAAAGACTTGCAAGACTCGGAAGACTCGCAGGTATAGGCATAGTGGCTTTATTAGGCAAGGGTGGGCGACCCCAGATGCGATTACATCAACTAAAGGAAAATGCCCTTTATGTGTGGAGACCTCTAATTATGTAAGCCCACTACTAATT